>Ga0307989_1001518_pt1 | contig 12296 bp, 9 predicted proteins | sample EllFjometagen185_FD_203164 | JGI IMG/M metagenome (GOLD analysis project Ga0307989, IMG submission 203164) | Marine microbial communities from Ellis Fjord, Antarctic Ocean - #185 | ecosystem: Environmental > Aquatic > Marine > Unclassified | place: Southern Ocean | collected 2014-10-08 | reverse complement strand
GGAAGTCATATTATATTAATTGACTTCCTTTTTTTCTAGTAACTATTTACATATAGCTGGAAGCGTTATCATTGGAAGAATGGTCAAAATATCTGAAAAAAATGTACTTATTGGTTGTAAAAAAAAAATGATAATGATATAATAATTACGGACTTTTTAGAAAAATAATATATATATATGAAAGGTGAAAAACTATGAAAAGAATCTATATGTTTGGTGAGGGTACTAAAGAACAAAAGAATTTACTTGGTGGTAAAGGTGCTAACTTATCAGAAATGAAAACGATGGGTGTTCCTGTTCCTGCAGGATATACTATCACTACTGACATGTGTGTTGATTACTATAAAAACGGAGGAAAAAACTCTGATGAATTATTAGCTGATATGCACGAATATACGGCTAAATTAGAAAAAGAAACTGGGAAAGAATTTGGTAGTTCTACAGATCCGTTACTTGTTTCAGTACGTTCAGGGGCAAGAGTTTCTATGCCTGGAATGATGGATACAGTACTTAACTTAGGGTTAACTGATATTGCTGTTGAAGCAATGATTGAAAAAACAGGTAATCCAAAATTCGTATGGGATATCTACAGAAGATTTATCCATATGTTTGGAGAAGTTGTTCAAGGTGTTGAGTATGATTTATTTGCAGCAGTACTTGATAACTTAAAAGAAGAAAAAGGGTATGACAGTGATTTATTACTTGGAGCTGAAGACTGGAAAGTAGTTTCAAAAGCTTATTTAGCAATCGTTGAAAAAGCAACTGGAGCTCCATTCCCTCAAGATCCTTTTACTCAATTAGAAATGGCAGTTAACGCTGTATTTGAATCTTGGTATTCAGATAGAGCAAAAATCTATCGTGATCATAATGGAATCGATCATACATGGGGAACTGCGGTTAATGTTCAACAAATGGTATTTGGTAATACTGGAGAAAATTCTGGTACTGGTGTTTTATTCACTAGAAATCCAAAAACTGGAGAAAAAGAAATATTTGGTGAATTTTTATTCAACGCACAAGGTGAAGATATTGTTGCTGGAATTAGAACTCCACTTAAATTAGATGAACTTAATGTTCAAAATCCTAAACTTTATAAAGAACTAGCTGATATCTTAGATAATTTAGAAGCTCATTATAAAGATATGCAAGATATTGAATTTACTATTGAAGATGGTATTTTGTACATTCTTCAAACAAGAAATGGGAAGAGAACTGCTGCAGCTGGAGTAAAAGTTGCTGTAGATATGGTTGCTGAAGGATTACTAACTAAAGTTGAAGCAGTTGCTTCAATTGATGTTTTTGCTCTTGATCAATTATTGCATCCAGTATTTGATGAAGTTGCACTTAAAAACGGAGAATACGTTACTGAAGGTTTAGCTGCATCTCCAGGTGCTGCATCTGGTAAAATCGTATTTAGTTCTGAAAGAGCTGCTTCATTAAAAGAAGAAACTGGGGAAAAATTATTATTATTTAGAAAAGAAACTTCACCTGAAGATATCGAAGGTATGATCGTTTGTGAAGGTTTCGTTACTCAACTTGGTGGAATGACTTCACATGCTGCAGTAGTAGCTCGTGGAATGGGTAAATGTTGTGTTTCTGGTTGTGGAGCTCTTCAAATTAATGAAGAAGAAGGTTACATGATTATTAACGGGAAAAAATATCCTGAGTTAACTCCATTTAGTATTGATGGTACAACTGGTAAATTATACGCTGGAACTATAGCTACTAAATCAGCATCATTTAGTGAAGATTTCCAAACTATTCTTAAATGGTCAAAAGAGATAAAATTCCTAGGAGTTAAAGCAAATGCTGATAATGAAAGAGATAGTTTAACTGCATTATCATTCGGAGCTGAAGGAATTGGTCTTTGTAGAACAGAACATATGTTCTTCGATGATACTAGAATTACTGACGTTCGTAGATTCATTATTGCCAATGATCTTGAAGAAAGAGAATTAGCTTTAGAAAAATTATTACCTCATCAATTAAAAGACTTTACAGAAATCTTTAACGCTATGGATGGGAAAACTGTATGTATTCGTTTATTGGATCCACCACTACATGAATTCTTACCTCAAGTTGATGAAGTAGACGAAGTTGCAGGGAAATTAAATATCACTCCTGATAGATTACATAGAGCTCTTGAAACATTACATGAATTCAATCCTATGTTAGGTCATAGAGGTTGTAGATTAGGTGTTTCTTACCCGGAACTTAGTGTTATGCAAACAAAAGCAATCATCATGGCTGCTATTAATGTAACTAAAACTGGTAAAGTTGTTAAACCTGAAATAATGGTACCACTTATTTCTACTATCAAAGAGTTAACTTACTTAACTAAATATATTAGAGAAACTGCAGATGCTTTAATTGCTGACGCAGGGATCAAATTAGAATATAAAGTTGGAACTATGGTTGAAACTCCAAGAGCTGCACTAATTGGAGAACAAGTCGGTGCTAACGCAGACTTTATTAGCTTCGGAACAAATGACTTAACTCAAATGACATTTGGATTTAGTCGTGATGATGCTGGTAAATTTTTAAAAGATTATGCCGCTAAGAATATCTTAGACTCTGATCCTTTTGCTGCTGTTGATCAAACAGGTGTTGGTCAATTAGTAAAAATGGCAACAAAAGGCGTTCAAAAAGTTAATGAAAATATCGTAGTTGGAGTATGTGGTGAACATGGTGGAGAACCAACAAGTATTGAATTCTTCCACAACACAGGACTTGATTATGTAAGTTGTTCTCCTTACAGAATCCCTGTAGCAATCGTTGCCGCAGCACAATCTGAATTGAAAAATCCAAGAAAATAATTTTATAATATTAAAGCACTGAATTTTCAGTGCTTTTTTGTTATAATTACATTGGTGATATATATATGATTAAGAATGATTGGAATAAAATACTGGAATTAGAATTTAAGAAACCATATTTTAAAGATTTACTTAATTTCATTGATGATGAATACAACAACAAAATAATTTTCCCAAAAAGGGAAGATGTTTTCAATGCGTTTAATTTTTGTTCGTTTGCGAATACTAAAGTTATAATATTGGGACAAGATCCATATCACAATTATAATCAATCACACGGACTTGCGTTTAGTGTTTTGAAAGGAAATAAAATTCCTCCATCATTAAGAAATATATATAAAGAATTAAATAGCGATTTAGGGTTAGATATTCCCCTCCACGGTGATTTAACTTCGTGGGCCAATCAAGGCATTTTATTATTAAATACTATTCTAACGGTTGAAACACATACTCCTCTGAGTCATAAAGATAAAGGGTGGGAGTATTTTACTGACGCAGTGATAAACATTCTTAACAATGATGATAAACCAAAAGTTTTCGTTCTTTGGGGTAATAATGCGATAAATAAGAGAGAACTAATCACCAACTCAAATCACTTGATTATCTCATCTAGTCATCCATCTCCACTTTCAGCAAGGCACTCTTTTTTTGGAAGTAAGGTGTTCTCTAAAACCAATGATTTTTTAATAAAAAATGGTATTCAAGATATAAATTTTATAATTAGATAAATATTAAGGTTGAAAAATATAGTTCGTAGGAGTATCATATTTACTAAGAGTAGCTATTCTGCGTTAAGTGTTATACCATGGGATGTCGGGTATAAACGAACACATAAACGTGGCGGTGGAATAGTGCGTCCGCTCATATATCGAAAGATATTCTTTTAGTGGACCCTCATATAATTTATGGAGGTTTTTTATTATGGAAAATAGTAGTAGTTTATTTACAACAAAAACACTTAATAGAGCTGCGATGTTGATCGCTATGAGTGTAGTTTTAAAAGCTTTTTTAAGCATAGAAGGCGGATTCTTTAGGTTTACTTTGTTTAGTATTCCACTAATTCTTTTAGGGATTTTACTTGGTCCATATATTGGAATTATTTCCGGATTTATTGTTGACTGGATTTATGTTCTAATGTCACCATTTGCATTCACTTTCAATTTAATGACATTATCAACAATTATGTGGGCTCTAATTCCCGCGTTATTCTTTTTTAGGAAGAAAGATTTAACATTGAAGCAAATCTCAGCAATTGTAATTTTTACAAGTTTAATTGCGTTTTCGCTTAATACATATCAACTATATATTTGGGCTGGGAGTGGAGCGCTCGCAAACGTACCTTTAAGATTGGTATTAATGATAGTAACTTGGGTAGTTCAAATACCAGTTGTTCATGTGATTTATCAAAGAGTTATTGTACACGAATTTAGTTTAATAAAAATAAGATGATTACTTAAAAGTAATCATCTTTTTTTGTATTATATGGATTTGTTTTACAACTTTAGGTTGTTCTTGTGGATCCCGTGAATCAGTCGAAGGTATGATGACTAATTCACTATATTCTGGACTAAATAATAGATTCAGTATTTTATATGTTTGTTTAACTCCGTCGAACATATCCATATTAATCCCACCTTGTGTTGAAATAATTAGGAAATTTTTAAATTTGGGAATATGCATATCTTTCAATGAAAACTTTTGTTCATAAAATCGTTGAAATCTATTTATTATTTTCATTGTTTGATCGGTCATTCCACCAAAGTAAACTGGCGATGAAATAATTAGTGATGAAGCTTCAAACATTAGATCATATATACCATTCATATCATCACTTTTAACGCAACCAATTTTTGTATGACAATATTTACAATCATCACAACTATCTACGTCTATTTTATATGCATCAATATACCTTATCTCGTCATTACTATATTTGATTATCTCTTTCGCAACACATAGTGTTTTTGAATTTTTATTTGGAGAACCATTAATTATAAGTATCATAAAATCACCTCGAATATATTATAACACTTAATTTCCTTTTAAAATAAAAAAGGTGGTAAATTTACCACCTTATAAACTAATTATTTTTACTTCTCCAGCTCCTAGATGAATATCTAATGTGTCATAATCAAAAAACTGAGTGAAAGAGCGAGGTCCTTCATGTGTTGAAAATAATAGTTCACCAGACTCTTGTTGATTATATGACAAGGCTCTTAGTGACTTAATACTCGGTTTTAGATATGCTTCATGATAAGGATTACCATTAGCTAAAATTAATAATACGTTATTTTTTATTGATTTAGTTTTTTTATAGTAAGCAAGACCTATAAAGGTTTTAGAATTGTCATCTGAATAAATAGGTTCAAAAGAGTTGTTGCTAGTTAACTCTTTAAGCCATTTTTTTCTTATGTCTTTAAGTGAATCTAATATATCAGGCAATTCCCATCTACGGCTATTTGTGTAGTGAAATTGATACTTGTCAAATAATGCCAATTTACCATAATATGGATCATCTTTTGGTAAATTGAATTGTTCATTTTCGCTGCAATCTAGACCTGTATTCATAGGTTGTCTTTCAAATACTTCTTGTCCGCTATTAATAAAGGGAACTCCGTTTGGCATAAACATATTTAAAACTGTTAAAGTCTTGGCTAATTGTTCATTTCCTTCTCTAGCAGCAAGTCTTGGAGTATCATGTGTTTCTCCGCATGCGAACAGAGGTAGAGGTAAGGTATTTGAATTCATCATAAATTTTTGGAGTTTCCCTTCAAATACTCTTGGCTCCATAGTGAAACCGTTCCCTATAATCATATTGTATCCAGCATCATATGCAAATTGAGCATTAGATATTTGTAATTCTTCAGCTATAAAACAAAAATCACTGTCATTTTCTCTGGCTTTTGATATTATCATATCTAATAGCTTTGAAGGTAGTGCATGTCCCATATCGATTCTAGCACCGTCTATTCCAAATCTTCTTTGGTAGCTAGGAACTATATCAGCTAATTTATCCCATAATTCTAAGTTTGCTAATTCTCCATGATACATGTTTGATTTTATTGTATCAAATAAAATATATGGTGCTCTGTTTGTAGTGTCTAAGAATCCGACTGTTTCTTTAGGGAAATCTTGATACATCCTAAAAAAAGTAACATCTGTCCATGGAGGTTGAGGATCATTAATATGGTCACTAAAAGCAGGAGCGATTCTTAAATTGAAACTCTTTTCAATTTCTTTACTAAGATTCTTTTTGTTCTTGATTTTATTCCAAAGAACTTCATTTTGATGTTTTGGGTTATATTCGAACATATTGATATGTCTTAACGTATCTGAATCATTGTAGACTTTTTCCATGTTTTCAATAGTAGGCTGAGCTGTTTTATTAATACCATCAATAAAAGGTACTTTATAGTTATCATACTCGTCACCCTTTATCCAATAAAACCAATCAGGATGATCTTTGATTAAATCATTCTCAACAGAATTTGTACGTGGAATGATGTCTATCATTACACGCATATTCAATATATGACAAGCTTCTACAAATGCTTTAAACTCTTCTTCAATTGTCATGCTATCTTTTGTAAGGTTATCTTTTAAGTTAGGATCAAGCTCGTTAAAATTTGATACTCCATAAGGACTCCCTAACTCACCTTTTTTATCTTTTAAACTAAACTTAGATATGGGTAACATATACACTGTATCAACACCCATTTTTCTAAGTAAAGGAAGCATTGCAAGCATTCTTACAAATGAACCTGTCTCAGGCATTTTATAGATGTTTTGTGAATCTAGTATTCCAGATCGATCGTTATCCCATGCTGCACTTGCACGAATCATTGTAGAATAAACTACACTTTTTCTAATCCAGTCTCCACCTCGATAATTAGTTTTCGGTAGTGACTTATTAGTGCCTAAAGATAACGAGATACTATAGTCAATGTCTCTCACTTTTTTAGGTAATATATAGTCTTCAATAACTGAAGAGAAAAAATCGTAAGGATTAACCATTAATTCATTTGATAGTAATCTAGTGTATTTTGATTTGCCATAATCAAAACAATTCCAAATATCTGGAACAGTATAGTTGTATATTTGATTATCGTTGTTACTACGTAAGGATTGTAATAGTTTTTGTAACATAGATGAAGTCATAGTATCGCCTCTTTATATATTATTATATAATAATATCATTTAAAAAGATATTAAAAACTGAAATGTGAAAACGCTACCACATGTAGTGTTTTCCTATGAATAATATTATAAAGAGTGTATAATATTTCAAGTAGAGGTGATTATATGAGAAAACCAGTAATATTAATAATAATGGATGGATATGGAATTAGTGATGTTGAGAAAGGGAATGCTGTTAAAATGGCTAGCACACCCAATTTGGATATCTTAATGAAAGATTATCCACTAAACTATTTAAATGCGAGTGGACTAAGTGTAGGACTTCCTGATGGACAAATGGGAAACAGTGAAGTTGGTCATTTGAATCTAGGAGCAGGAAGAGTGGTTTTTCAATCTTTAAGTAGAATAAACAAAAGTATTAAAGATGGAGACTTTTATAATAACAAAGCTTATTTAAATGCAATGAATAATACCGTTAAAAATGGTTCTAAATTACATATATTTGGATTGTTAAGTGATGGAGGAGTTCATTCGCATATTAAACATATTAAAGCATTATTGGATTTAGCTAAAAGTAAGGGTGTTAAAGAAACTTATTTTCATGCTTTCTTAGATGGAAGAGATGTTCCGCCTACTTCGGCTATAAAGTATATCAAAGATTTAGAAGGACATATGGCTAGTATTAATCATGGATCGATAGCAAGTGTTCATGGTAGATATTACGCAATGGATAGAGATAAGAACTGGGACAGAGTACAATTAAGTTATGATGTTTTAGTCGGAGCGAAAGGTAAAAAAGCTAACACTGCAAGTGAAGGAGTACTAGCTTCATATGAAACTAAAGTTGTGGATGAATTTGTACTTCCATTTAATGTTGTTCCTGAAGGAGTAATAGAAAATAAAGATAGTGTTATATTTGCTAATTTTAGACCTGATAGAGCAATTGAAATTGGTACTGCTATATCAAACCCTGAAGAATCAGGATTAGATTATAGCAATGGACCAACTGATGTTACGTTTGTTTCAACAATGTCTTATAATAAATCTGTAAAAGGTGAAATAGCTTACGGATTACAAAAGTTAAATAATATGTTTGGTGATGTTGTTAGTAAAGCAGGATTAAACCAACTAAGAATCGCAGAAACAGAAAAATATGCACATGTAACATTCTTTTTTGATGGAGGAATGGATAAAGAAATCAAGAATAGCGATAGAGCTTTAATTGCTAGTCCTAAGGTTGCAACATATGATTTACAACCAGAGATGAGTGCATATCTAGTTACTGATAGGATCTTACAAGAAATTGATAAAAACACACATGATGTAATTATTCTGAACTTTGCAAATTGTGATATGGTAGGACACACTGGAGTAATTCCAGCCGCTGTGAAAGCAGTTGAAACTGTTGATGAATGTGTTGGTAAAGTAGTAGACGCAATTCTTGACAAAGAAGGTGTAGCTATCATTACAGCTGATCATGGAAATGCTGAAAAGATGTTAGATACTGAAGGTAATGTATTTACAGCACATACTATTAGTAAAGTTCCTGTGATCATTACTAAAAAGGATATTGAAATAAGAGATGGTGGAGTGTTAGCAGATGTTGCTCCTACAATGCTTGAGTTTTTAAATCTAGAACAACCAGTTGAAATGACTGGAGTAAGTTTAATAAAAAAATAAATATAAGTTAGTAAGTTGAATAGCTTACTAACTTTTTTAGTAATATTATGATATAATCAAAGAGGTGATAATTGTGAAAAATGTAATAGTAAAAGACTTAATTTATGTTGTATTAATTGGAATTGTTGTTTCAATTTTAACTGGAATTGCTGTAGGAACCATAGATTTCCTGTTATATGAATCTGTTGGAATAACATTGAATATATTCTTCTTTATAGGAGCATATTTTATTGCTTCGTATATTAGAAGACAATATGTTGAAAGCGAAGTTTTGTATCAAGTAATAGCAGTTATTGTTACGTTATTCGGATATTTCTTTAGTACTGTTATTTTCTTTACTTTCATTAATGGAATAGATGCCTTCTGGTTTATATTTAAAATAATCTTTTCATTGGAATATATGATAGATTTTTTTAATCCGATTAATATAATTAATGGAGGATTTAATTCTATAATTGAATATTTCTTTATTTTTATGTTTGGGTATATTGCCTATACTAAAACAAAATAGTTGAAAGTGTTTTCATTTATATGATATTATTTGTAAAATAAAACTAATTGTCTTATAATATCTTTGTAAGATAAATTATAATTTAGATATAAAAAGGAGATGTTAAAATGCCATACATTACTGATGTATACGCAAGAGAAGTTTTAGATTCACGTGGTAACCCAACTGTAGAAGTTGAGGTATATACGGATTCAGGGTCTTTTGGTAGAGCTTTAGTACCAAGTGGTGCTTCAACTGGTGAACATGAAGCAGTTGAATTACGTGATGGAGTTAAATCTAGATATTTAGGTAAGGGTGTTGAAACTGCAGTTAAGAACGTTAACGAAATAATCGCACCTGAAGTTTTAGGAATGGATGCAACTCAACAAGTATTAATAGACAAAGTTATGATTGAACTTGATGGTACTAAGAATAAAAGTAAACTAGGAGCTAATGCAATTTTAGGTGTTAGTATGGCAGTTGCGAGAGCAGCAGCTGATTTTGTAGGATTGCCTCTATATGTATATTTAGGTGGATTCAATGCAAAAGAATTACCTACTCCAATGATGAACATCATCAATGGTGGATCACACGCTGACAATAATGTAGATTTCCAAGAATTTATGGTTATGCCTGTTGGAGCTCCAACTTTTAAAGAAGCTTTAAGAATGGGTGCAGAAGTATTCCATAGTTTAAAAGCAGTTTTAAAAGGAAAAGGATATAATACATCTGTAGGTGACGAAGGCGGATTTGCTCCTAACTTAGGATCGAATGAAGAAGCTTTAGAAGTTATTATGGAAGCTATTAAGAAAGCTGGATATGTACCTGGTAAAGATGTTATGCTTGCTATGGACGTTGCTTCAAGTGAATTCTATAATAAAGAAAAAGGTGTTTATGTATTAGCTGGTGAAGGTGGACTAGAATTAACTGGTGCACAACTATCTGATTTCTATGTTACATTAGTAGACAAATACCCAATAATCTCGATTGAAGATGGATTAGATGAAAATGACTGGGCTGGATGGAAAGATCATACAGAAAAACTTGGACATAAAATTCAAATCGTTGGTGATGATTTATTTGTAACTAATACAGAAAAATTATCAAGAGGAATTGAAGAAGGAATCGCAAATTCAATTTTAATTAAAGTAAACCAAATTGGTACTTTAACTGAAACTTTCCAAGCAATTGAAATGGCTAAAAAAGCTGGTTATACTGCTGTAGTATCTCATAGATCTGGTGAAACTGAAGATTCAATCATTGCTGATATCGCAGTTGCAACTAATTCAGGTCAAATCAAAACAGGATCACTATCAAGAACTGATCGTATTGCAAAATACAATCAATTATTAAGAATTGAAGATGAACTTGGAGAAACTGCTGTATATAACGGGATCAAATCATTCTATAATTTAAAAAAGTAATTATATTAAAGGACCATTAAAAAACTGCACCCATACACTTTGACATAGGAAACTATGAAAAAGAAAGGGTGCAGTTTTTATATGGCTAATTGGAGTCACGTTTTTGACTTGAAGCATTACACTTTTTAAGTATGTTGTTGAGAGTAAAAAGGGTGTTCTAAAAAGGATTCCCTTTTTATTGACAAAGTAAAATTTATGTAATAAAATATACCTTGTAATACATAGTATAAATTGTGGAGGAATATGATGAAAAAATTATTTAAAAATATAAATTTCCAATTACTATTTGCAGGAAATTTAGTATCTGAGGTAGGTAATAGCTTATTTAATGTGGCTATGTCCTTTTATATATTGGATTTAACTGATAATAACCCAATAGCCATGGGGGTCTTCTTATTTGTAGTTACTGGAATGAGAATAGTAGCAAGTCCTTTAGCAGGAGTTCTTGTTGATAGATGGAATAGAGTTAAAGTTATTTTTATGACAGATTATTTTAGAGCAACGTTATTTGTTTTTCTTGGTATATTTATTCTAAGTGACCCAAGCAATGGTGAGATTATTGCATCTTTATATATCGTAGGGATATTATCAAGTATTGCTGCTGCTTTATTTGGACCTGCAATGTCAAGAGTTTTACCTGAAATTGTAGGAGACGAAATGTTACAGGCGGCAAATGGTGCACAAAGTATTGTTATGAGTGTTCAAAGTATTATTGGTGTATTAGCTGGAGCTGCTATTTATTACTTTATTGGAATAGAATGGATTATTGCACTAAATGCAATATCATTTGGATTTTCAGGTTTTAGTGAGATGTTTATTAAAACTAAGTATACTATTGAATTGACATCTGAAGAAAAACTTGATCAAAAATCGAAAACACATAGTGAAGATTTTATAGACTCACTTAATTATATAAAAAGAAAAACAGGCCTATTAAATTTAGTTGGTTTTAGTTTGTTATTAAACTTTGCATTTACTCCCTTGTTTGCCCTCGGAATTCCATATTTATTTAAAGAGGATTTAGGTAGAGTTAATTACGCAATGGAATATGCATATGCTGAAGTTGCATTTAGTATAGCGATGCTTATAGCAGGTATTGCTGTTGGAAGTATGGTTATTAAAAGTGTAAATAAGATTATAAAAATTGGACTAGTGTTTTTATCATCTTCATTTGCGTATCTCGCATTTACAATGTTTTTAGCATCAAATAGATATATTGAATTTACTACGTTTTATATTATGTTTGTAGTGGGAATGATATTACTTGCTGTATTTATGATGGTAACAAACATTCCACTTAATACAGGTATGGTTAAAATTGTTGATCCAAATTATAGAGGCAGAGTCTTCTCAACTATTGGAGCGATATCTGCAGGAGCAATTCCATTTTCATTCTTAATTGGTGGAATTATAATAAAATATTATGGTGTGTCTGCTTTAGGATTGTTTTGTGTATTAGTAATGATGATTCCAACATTTGGATTCTTAACAAATAAGAAAGTGGAAGTCCTTATTGAGTCAATCGATAAGAATAACAAAGAAAATGAACGACTTCAAGAAGCAGTTTAAAAAAGGCGTTATAGAATTAACAATCCTAAAACTATTATATGAACAAGATCAATATGGATATTCTATTATCAAACAAATATCTTTGAGAAGTAATGATCATGTTGAAATTAAAGACGGCACTTTATATCCAATACTCTATAGATTAGAAGACAATAAATATATTGAAAATTATTGGAAAAC
>Ga0307989_1001517_pt1 | contig 12297 bp, 11 predicted proteins | sample EllFjometagen185_FD_203164 | JGI IMG/M metagenome (GOLD analysis project Ga0307989, IMG submission 203164) | Marine microbial communities from Ellis Fjord, Antarctic Ocean - #185 | ecosystem: Environmental > Aquatic > Marine > Unclassified | place: Southern Ocean | collected 2014-10-08 | reverse complement strand
GCGAATGATTTCAAACCCACATCTATACCTGTTGATTTATGTGTTTTTACCATTGGCTGTATATCAGCTTCACAGAGGATTGATGCAAAATATTTACCAGTAATGGTCCTTTGTATTGTGGCACTGATTATCCTACCGTTAATATCCTTTGATTTTGCATATCTGACTTTACCTAGCTTAGGTAACTGCAGTTTCTTTCCTACTACCTTTATATTCCCATTTGTATATTTGGAGGTATATGACTGTATAGGATTGCGCTTTGATTTAAACACAGGTTTATTAGTCTGTTTTTTAAAAAACCTGCTATAAGCTTGTGACATGTTCCTTACTGATGACTGTAAAGCTGTACTGTCTACTTCTTTTAGCCAATCATATTCTTTTTTAAGTATCGGTAAGTGTGTTGCACAAGCATGGTATGACAATCCTTTTCCGGTTATATTAAATGCTGTGTTCCATTTATCAAGAAAGTGATTGTATACAAACCTTGAACAGCCTATTGTCTTATTAATCAATACGGCTTGTTCTTTTGTCGGATACAATTTAAATTTGAACGCTTTCTTCTGCAGCATCTCTATCATTTCACTTTCTGGTTATTATATATTTCTTAAAATCCAAATTAATGCATTAGCTACGTTAATTATATACCTCTTTTTTAGAAATTGGCGTACCATTTTTAGTACTAAGCCAAGACAATTTTAAGCCGGACAAGTAAATTTTCCCAATTCATCCCACGTCTAAAGATACGGGTGTTCTTGGGCGGGGAATAAAAATATAAATTGAATTATGTCAGCGAAACTCATTTTGTGTTAAGATATTTTATATAAATAAAGGAGTATCAAATGGATTTTGAACGTGCGAGGAGCAAGGAACAAAAGAATATAAGAATAAAACAAATAACAGATTCTGCGCGCAAGCTGTTTGAAACACAAAAATATGAAGAAATAACCCTAGCCGGCATTGCAAAAGAACTTAGTTTTACCCGAGCTAATCTATATAAGTATGTAGCCACAAAAGAAGAGATATTTCTGTTTATATTAATAGAAGATATATCGTCTTGGATAGAGGATTTGAAAAAAAGATTTTCAGGCAAAGAAAATATATCCGCGGAAGAATTTGCAAGAACGTGGGCCGAAGTTCTTGATTCAAACAGAGAAATGATAAAAGTTCTCTCCCTTATGTATTCTATTATTGAAAAAAATGTCACTGTAGATAAACTGGTTTCTTTCAAATTGGAATTTTTCAGGGAATTTCAAAAAGTCCTTGACCTTCTAAAAACACTACTTCCAGACATACCGCAGGAAAAAGCCTATAAATTTATTCAAATGCAGACGTACTTTGTAATAGGCCTTTATCCGGCAACGCGGGAAAATAAAATTCAAAAACAGGCCATTGAAAAAGCAGAGATACCATATATTGCCCCGGAGCTGGTATCTACCATAACAGATTTCATTCTCATTTTAATAAATAGCATGAAAAATTAAGTGTCAGAATAGTGACCTTTAAACACCATAATTTTAATTATTGGTCCGATTCAATAATCACATCATAAAGCCATAATTTCAAAATCCCATTCTCTAGACCACAGGCAAGAGCTTTGTCTGTTATAGACCCATCGAAATTCTTTATTAACATCATATCAGTAGCACCGCTTCCAGGAATAGGGCCGGCGCAATTGAATAAAGAGGCATTCTTAATTTTCCATTTTAACCCATCGTCTGAGATGTAATGTCGCCAGAAAGCTCCTGTTTCAATTTCAAAATGACGCAAAAACATATTCCAGGTGTCTTTATACTTGAAAACACGGGGCATTTCAAGACCATCATAAACAGACAAAATAGGATCAGGAAGTTTTTTGAAATTCATATCTGATATATTAGCGACGGCATAACCTAATTTTAGGCTATTGTGATTACTATTATCATTGAAGCCTTTATAGTATAGATGAACATTATTGCCATCAAGAAGAACACAGGGGTCATCGATTCTCATTGATTCCCACTCATGTTCTCTATTTAATACTACGCCCTGCTTTATAAAGGGTCCGCAGGGAGCACCATTTTTATCTGCGGGAGCCTTTGCAAACATAATATCGCAGGAGATATATCTCGGTTCTTCGGGATGAGCCAGACTATTGAATGGTTTGTCGGGGGAAAGCGAACCCCTTCCCGCATAAAAAAGATAAATATATTCATCAGTACACAAAACATCGGGACTTCCGATTCCATAACAGTCGGCATCACCCTTACCGTTTTCATAATTAAAATTTCCTTTTTCAACCGCAGTACTTATAAAGGACCAACTTTTTAAATCGAAACTGGTATAGTAATTTAGTACCGCCTGAAATGAATGAAGGGTATTTAGTGATGCTTCTATATAATCAAGAAAAAGATGGTATTTTCCAACTTTATCCTTGTAGCAACAGGCCATCCGAGCATGGTGCAAAGAGATGTCAAAAACAGGATAATCATATGTTGCTTCAAATTTAAAATTTGGATATTGGGCTGATTTCATTATACTTCCTCATAGTTAATTTGTGCCGACAGTGATTATAGTTTACTATACTTTATATACAATAAAAAAGGTGAAGCATGAAAAAAAGTAAAAAAATTATTTTGATTTTCTCGATTGTTATGTCTGTAATAGTAATATTTTCATTTATCTATTTAAGTACAGGAAACTACGACGCACAGGATTTGGCAAAAGAGTATATGGTGTCTAATGATAAGGCAACAGTTATTAATACAAATGGAATTCAATTTATGCCCGTAGAATCAAATGGAATAGGCATAATACTTTATCAAGGCGCAAAGGTAGAGGTGTCAGCATACAGTGTCGAAGCTAAAATACTTGCTGAGAATGGTTATACTGTGTTCATTCCTAAAATGCTTTTTAACATGGCTTTTTTTGGAATAAGTAAAGCAGATAAAATTATAGAAGACAATCCGAGTATATCTGATTGGTATATGGCGGGACACTCACTTGGTGGGTCTATGGCGGCAAAATATACATTCAAAAATCAAAACACCATAGATGGACTTATATTATTAGCTTCATATTCAGTTGATGATTTGTCTGATTATCAGGGAAACGTTATATCTATTGTTGGAACTAAAGATATGGGAATAGACAAGGAAAAACTTGACGAAACAAGTGTTAATTTACCCATGGATACAGAATTCTATATCATAGAAGGCGCAAACCATGCCCAGTTCGGAGACTATGGAGTTCAAAAAGGTGATTTTGTTGCTGATATTTCGTTAGTAGAACAATTAAAATTGATTACAGATAAAATGTTAGAGTTTTTAGATAAAAAATGATAGGAGACCTTAATGGACATACTGCAGATAGGAATATTGATTTTCACAACAATCGAAGCTGGGAACATAATGTTGCTTTATTTCATGCCTGGATCAAGGCTGGGTAATGGCGTTGGAGTTTTTAATGCATGGGAAGAATCAAAGGAAAACCCTAAATTCCATGAATTTGCAACATATCTGGTCAATTGGGTAGCCGGGGCGAAGTTGATATTTATTATGATGGCTATAGTTGTTATTATTTTCGGGAATCATTTGACACAACTATTTACAGTGGTCGCCCTAATTCTATCAATTCTTTCATTTTATTGGAGGCTCTATCCTGCAATTATAAAAATGGATAAAAAAGGCGAAATAACCCCAAAAGGATATTCAAAAACCCTGGGAATAATGATAACTTCCTTTGTTATTGGATTTATTGCTGTTTTCATTATATCGTTAATATAATAATGAATTATAGACTGGTATATTTATAAAATTGAAAATATTATTGTAAATCGGAGGCGTATATGAAACTCAAAAGTTATTTTAAGTATTTAGTTGTTTTTTTCGTGGTTCTATCTGTCCTATCAATAGGAGTGCTAATGTTGGTTGAAGTGCAGCAGATAAACAGAATCGGCGAGACAATAATTGATAATGAAAAAAACATTGTAGAAAATCAGACATCGATATTAACCGAAGAATTGAACTCAGTTTTATCAGACATTAAGTATTTAAGGGAATCTTTTAAAATAAGTTTAGATGAAAAAGAAGGATATGAGCACATTGCTCTTGGATGGCAGCTATTTTCTAAAAATAAAAGAATATATGACCAGATACGCTACATTGATGAATTAGGCGAGGAAGTAATCCGAATAAATTATTCGGATAATGGTTCATATATCGTTGGAAAAGAATCTCTGCAAAATAAAGCAGACAGATATTATTTTACAGACTCTGTAAATTTAGAGAGTGGAACAATATATATATCACCATTTGATCTAAATATGGAAAATGGCAAAGTTGAGACTCCGATAAAACCAATGATTAGATTTTCAACACCTGTTTATGATAATTCCGGTGATGTTAAGGGGATTATCATTTTGAATTATCTAGCAGATAATGTGTTGGATAAAATCTCAGATAATTTACCTAATAATGAAGGAGAAATTAATCTTGTAAATGAGGACGGTTACTGGCTTTATAGCGGTGATTCTGAACTGGATTGGGGATTTATGTATCCCGAAAAGAATGATGTCAGCTTTAAAGCAGCTTATCCGGATGAATGGAGTGGGCTTGAAGCCGGTGAAAATAAAATTATAACCTCAAATGGATTATTCATATCTAATGATATGACTTTGGCAAATAAAATTTCGGATGAATCAAAAGATAATCTGGTCTTTGGAAAAGGAACGTGGCTTGTTGTTTCTCATTTAGAAAAAGACAATCCAAGCTCATACTACTTTCTAGCAGGATTCTGGAGTATTGCGGGGAAGATTTTAATTGATAATTATTTTGTGTTTATCCTTATCCTGGTTTTTTCTGTAATGTTTGCATACCTATATCTTAGAAACAGATTTTCATTTAATCAGATAAAGTTTTTCTCAGAATATGACGACATGACTGGTCTTTTCAATAGACGGGCAGGCATAATGTTGCTTAAACGAAAAATTTTCACACTTAAAACAGAAAGTGACTTGCTAACTATATGTTTTCTTGATGTAAATGGACTAAAAAAGGTTAATGATGGATTAGGGCATAATTTTGGGGATGAATTACTCGAGACCGTTTCCGGCACAATAAAAAAAGAAATCCGTGATAAAGACATATTAGCGCGACTCGGAGGAGATGAGTTTTTATTGGTTCTTGATGGAATAAATGAAGAAATTTCTAATAAAGTGTTTAAAAGAATTAACAATGCTTTTGCAGATATAAACAGCAAGGGGAAACGACCATATGTAATTAGTGTGAGTTATGGATTTGTTGAAATAAATGGGAAAAACAGAAAAAACGTAGATGAACTTATAAAAGAAGCAGACGCTAAAATGTATGAGCATAAGGAAAAAAACAGAGGGAAAATAGATATTATTAAGAATAAAGAAGATTAAAAATTATTCTCTTATAATCTTCTCTTATAATCTTCGTAGTTGAAAGTTTTAAGTAGTTCAATTCCATCATTATCGGCAATTGCTATTGATGGTAGGTTGATACCATTAAAGGTGTTGTTTTTGACCATTGTGTAATGTGACATATCGGTAAAGACAAGTCTGTCGCCAGGTCCAAGAGGTTCTTTAAATGAATAATCCCCGATTACATCTCCTGCAAGACAAGTAAGTCCGCCAAGTCGGTAGGTATATTCAAATTCTCCGGGTTTGCCGGCGCCTATGATTTTGGGACGATATGGCATTTCTAAAACATCAGGCATATGACAAGCAGCAGATGTGTCTAAAATTGCGATATCCATAACATTATTTACTATATCAATTACACTTGCAGCAAGAAAACCGGTGTTTAGAGCAATAGCTTCTCCGGGTTCTAGATACACCTCGACGTTATACTTTTCTTTAATATATTTTATTATTTTTATTAGCTTATCAAGATCATAGTCATTACGTGTTATATGATGACCTCCGCCAAAGTTAATCCATTTCATTCTATGCATATATTTGCCGAACTTGTCTTCAATAACTTCAAGTGTACGTTCTAAAGTATCAGAGTTTTGTTCACACATGGTATGAAAATGAATCCCATCAACGCCAAAAAGCAGAGACTCATCGAAATTTTGGAGAGTTACGCCCAAACGCGAATAAGTAAAACACGGATTATATATATCTGTCATAATCTCAGAATATTCCGGATTAATACGTATCCCACACTCTTTTCCGACAGCCTTAACACGTTCTTTATATTTAGAAAGTTGGGCAAATGAATTAAAAACAAAATGATCACACATATCCAACAATTCATTAAATTCACTTTCAATGAAAGCAGGTGAGTAAATATGAACTTCTTTGCCCATTTCTTCATAACCAAGCCGTGCTTCATGAAGGGAACTTGAGGTGATTCCTGATAAGTATTCTCCCATCAGCGGAAAGAAGTGATACATAGAGAAGCCTTTAAGCGCGCCAAGTGTTTTGCAATCTGCCTCAGACTGTACATAACTTAATATTTTCAAGTTATCTTCAAGTAGACGCTTGTCTACTATGTATACCGGTGTCGGCACATCCTTATACGAGTATTTCATAAATATCCTTTTTCAGAAGTCTCTTGTTACAAAAGCCATCATCCGCCATATTTAGTCTCAAAACAGCCCTCCGATATTTTTAGTCCAGTAGGGTGGGAGCAAAGTTTTCGTGCCATGGAAGTCCTTGTTTCTTTAGTTCGTCCATGAATGGGTCTGGATCAAATTCTTCAACATTATAAACTCCGGGTTTTTTCCATTTGCCTTCAAGAAGCAGCTTAGCGCCAATCATTGCGGGAACTCCTGTTGTATATGAAATTGCCTGTGAACCTACTTCTGCATAAGCTTCTTCATGAACGCACACATTGTAAACATAATAAGTTTTTGAAATGCCGTCTTTTACACCTTGCATTATGCACCCGATATTTGTCTTACCCTTAGTTCTAGAACCTAAAGAAGCAGGGTCGGGAAGAACAGCTTTTAAAAATTTCAATGGTTGAATTTTCATTCCTTCAAAATCAACTGGTTCTATTGATGTCATTCCCACATTTTGCAACACATTCAGATGAGTGAGGTAATTTTGCGAAAAAGTCATCCAAAAACGAATTTTTTCTATTCCAGGCATATTTTCAACCAAAGACTCAAGTTCTTCATGATAAAGAAGATATATATCTTTTGATCCAAGTTGAGGCAGGTCATATTCTTTTTTCTCAGAAAGCGGTTCTGTTTCAATCCACTCTCCCTTTTCCCAATAACGACCCCTTGCAGTTATCTCACGGATATTTATCTCGGGATTAAAATTAGTAGCAAAAGGATATCCATGTTCTCCGGCATTAGCATCGACAATATCAATCTGCTTAATTTCATCAAAGTAATGCTTTAATCCGTATGCGCAGAAAACACCGGTAACACCTGGATCAAACCCGCTCCCTAAAATTGCTGTTAAACCGGCTTTTTCAAATTTTTCCCGGTATGCCCATTGCCACTTGTATTCAAATTTTGGCACATCCGGGGGCTCATAGTTTGCAGTATCAAGATAGTGCACGCCTGTAATAAGGCACGCATCCATTATTGTAAGATCCTGATATGGAAGAGCAACATTAATAACAATATCCGGTCGGAACATATTGATTAAATCAACAACTTCATTGGTATTATCAGCATCTACTTTAGCAGTTAAAACTTTTGTTTTTACTACACCAAGGCTGTCCTTAATAGCGTCACATTTTGACTTTGTTCTACTGGCAATACAAATTTCTTCAAAAACATCCGGATTCTGGCAACATTTATGAACAACTACAGTTGAAACTCCGCCTGCTCCAATAATCAAAGCTTTTCCCATTTTAAACTTCCTCCTGTGAAAGTACTAATAATAATTCTCTAAGTGTTTTACATGCAACAGATGTTGAAACACCACTCTGGTCATAATGAGGGGATAGCTCCATAATGTCTGCACCTACAATATTTAGTCCGCTTAATGCCTTGATTCCTTCCATTAACTCCACAAAAGTGATTCCTCCAGCTTCCGGAGTTCCTGTGGCTGGCATTATTGAGGGATCCAAAACGTCAATATCTAAAGTTACATATACAGGCGCTGATCCGATTTTATATGTTGCCTCTTTAATACCGCCAAGATTAAATCTATTAATTTTTGTGTTTTTGTCAGCAAATGCAAATTCATCGCGCGTGCCGGAGCGAATACCAAACTGCCATAAATCGCCTTCAAGTTTTTCAAAAACCCTTCTCATCACGGTTGCATGTGAAAGTTTTTCGTTTACAAATTCATCTCGAAGATCAGCATGAGCGTCAAATTGAATTACATGAAGATTAGGATATTTTTCAATATAGGCCTCAATCAAAGGAAGGCTTACAAGATGTTCGCCGCCGATTACAACAGTTTTCTTTGAATCATTTAAAATGTTGCGAACTTCATGTCGCACCTTATCAAGGGCTTTTTCAGTACTGCCGAAATGCATAGGCATATCACCAAGGTCACATATTTTATAATCGCTTAAGTCGCGATCGAGATAGGGACTGTAGGTTTCAATACCATCTATTTCTTGGCGTATTGCAGAAGGACCGAATCTTGTTCCGGGTCGGTAAGATGCAGTTCCGTCGTATGGTACGCCGAAAATAACCACATCACTTTCTGCATAACTGGTGAAAATCCCTTCATGTTTTTTGGGTATATGTGTTTTCATAATAGAAATCTCCTTAAAGCATATTTTTCTTAATGCTCGTAATATGTATACCCGGTTAGACCGTTTTCATAAGCATTAAGTATATTTTCTTTCTCATCATCACTAATTAAGTTTTCCTTATGTGCTTCTTCCACCGTGCGAGCAAAGCCGGTACGCATCTCTATTGGGTCATATTCTACATAAGAAAGAACAGTTTCAACAGTGTCTCCTTGAATTTCTCGTACAATTTCATATTCGTTTTCGCCATTAATTCTTACACTTATTACATTGGTGTCACCGAACATATTATGTAAATCACCTAGGGTTTCTTGATAAGCGCCCACAAGAAATATGCCAATAAAATATTCCTCATCATCTTTTAGGTCATGAAGCGGTAGTGTTTTGCTAACTTCACGGAGGTCAATGAATTTGTCAATTTTCCCATCACAGTCACAGGTTATATCAGCAATTACTGCATTTCTCTTTGGAAGCTCCTTAAGACGGTGAATAGGCATAATAGGAAACAGTTGATCTATTGCCCAACTATCAGGAATAGATTGAAAAATTGAAAAATTACAATAATATATATCTGCTATAGCACTCTCGAGATTTTCAAGTTCAGGCGGAATGAATTTAAGTTCAGTTTTTTTCTTTGCTATTCGGCTGATTATATTCCAAAAAAGGCTCTCAGCAAGTGCTCTTTGGCGCAAGGTGATATTCCCATGTCGAAACATTTGTCTGGTTTGATCTCTATAATATATGGCATCGTTATAGCATTCCTGAATATTTTTTATTGTAAGAATTTCACTTACCCAAAGAAGATTTTTTGTACTTTCAGGAGCGTCATCAGGAATATTTTCCAGCATTTCATTAACTTCAAATTTTGAAACATGAAGCACATTGGTTAATAGAACAGAATAGTAAGCGACTAGTGCTCTGCCTGATTCTGTAATGATAGTAGGATGGGGTATATTGCTGTTGTCTGTGGCCAATTTTACGGCCTCTACTATATCAGCACAGTATTCCTCGGTAGTATAATTACGGCTGTTTGCAAAATTCGTATTTGATCCATCATAATCAACAGCAAGACCACCGCCAAGGTCAATATATCCCATGGCTGCACCTTCATTAGCAAGCTCGGAATACACCCGCGCTGCTTCACGGACAGCTGTACGTATATCTCTTATATTGGGAACCTGAGAACCAAGATGATAGTGAAGAAGCTTAAGACAATCAAGCATATCTCGTTCTCTCAGTTTATCTACAATACCAATAACCTGTGACATGTTAAGACCAAAAATACTTCTGTCGCCACCGGATTCAGCCCAGTATCCACCTGCTTTTGATGCAAGTTTTATTCTTACCCCAATATTTGGTTTAACTTTTAACTTTTCAGCTCTTTCGAGTATTGTGTCAAGCTCTCCGGGAATTTCTATTACGAAAAAGCACTTAAAGCCCAGTTTTATAGCGTTTAGACCAAGATCAATAAATTCTTCGTCTTTATACCCATTGCAAACAAGACAGGCTTCTTTGTCAGTCATCAATGACAGAGCGGCAATAAGTTCCGCCTTGCTTCCAACTTCAAGTCCGTGGTGATATCGCTTTCCAAAACGTGTTGTTTCCTCAAGAACCTGCTGTTGCTGGTTTACCTTCACAGGATAAACGCCCCGGTATTCTCCATTATATTCTAGGGAGTTAATAGCTTTTTGAAAGGACTTATTTAAAAATGAAATCTGAGCGTCCAGTATATTTTCAAAACGTAAAAGTACAGGCATATCAAGACCTCGCTCTTTTATTGAAGCCACGATATCCATAAGACTGACCGCGTTTTTATTTCCATTTCCGGGAGTTACAAGAATTTCTCCGTCGTCCGACACGCAAAAATAACCGCTTCCCCAATTTTTTACACCATAAAGTTCTTCAGAATTTTCAGTAGTCCATCTACCTAGAGTTTCAACATTGTTCATGGTCTCCCCTTTTTTTATACAGTGGTGTTTTAGTAAAATGACAGCGCATTTATTAATTCAAAATGTACCACAACACATGTAAAAACACAATATGTATGAAAAATGTAAATACTAAATATCACGAGCTGTTTGTCTGTTTTCACACTATATATTACAAATTTTATTGCGTAGTTTCATTGAAAGGTTATATTGATATCACAGACAACAATGACTTCACCACAATCAAACAAGTGACACATATATTGAAAAACAGGGTTTTCAAAAGTGAAAACCTTGTTTTCTTGAAAATTATTACTCTGTAATTATATATTCGTTTAGAATTGTTTTTGCCTGACCAAAGGAAAACCATTTGCGATAATTAAATCTTTCAGTACGGCATCCTTATTGCTTATGTCACCGGCATATTCGATTAGGACATCTTCGGGTATACCCATTTCCAATGCCTGCCCCACCGTTGTTGTTCCGCCGACTTCAAGACCGTGCTCTTCAGACTCGCCTTCATCATGTGTTTCAGTGCTTTCTACACCCTGACTGTTGCCTTTGCTTATATTTCTGCTCGAAGTAGTTTGTCACCATCCAAGTGCCTTGCTTACAGCTATTCCACCAAAAATAATAACAAGTATAGAAACTGCTATTATAAGTCTCTTAAATTTCATTTTACACCTCCGTCTTCTTCACAGGGCTCTTCTTTGAAATTAACTTTTTTTGCGGTATAAACCAATGAATCTTTACTACAGCAACCATCATCTTCCACGCAGTCCATGCATCTTATGCAATGTGTGTCGCCTATAGTTTTCTTTTTCGAAATCTCTATGTTCATAGGACACTTTGTATCGCAAAGGGTACAGCGATTGAATATTGAGGTCTTTCTCTTATTCTTAAAAATGCTGATTTTACTAACAAGACCGAGTACAGCCCCATAAGGACATGCATATTTACACCAAGGTCGTTCAATAAATAATGAGCTTATCAGAACTACGGCAAGAACAACAAGACTTCCGATGGTAACTTCATCTGTGAAAAAAATGATACATTGCATAATATGGATCAACATCAGCAAATATCAGCCGCCCCGCATTGAACGTTAGTATAACTGTAAGAACCAGGACAACATAGCGAAGGTATTTTAGTACATTGTGCAACTTTTTAGGGATAAATGTATTATATTGCTTTTTAAAGATTTTTTTGCCAAGCTTTCCAACCCATTCCTGTATTGTCCCTAATGGGCAGACAAATGAGCAAAATACAGCTCCGAAAACCAACGTTAGTATCAGTATTAAGCCTGAAATTACCAATGTAGACATCTGAAGATTGGGAACCAAAGTTCCTGCGGTGATTAGCCCGATTATGCTTTCAACTCCTCCAAAGGGCAAACGGCATGCAATGACACATTTGGAAGAAATGGAAATATAGTTACTCCGGATTCTGACAGAACATGATTTACAGCCAGCATTCCAATAAACACAAAGAAAAATATCTGCAGCGAATATCGAAACCATCGGTTTTTGTTTTTCATAGTACACATCTTTTAAGTATTGTTCGTTAACAGTTTGAACTACCCGCCAATGAATTGGCAGGATTCCTGGTCGATAGACCTACCGTGGTCTAAGCTTACCCAGGCTACCTCCGCTGTCCCTACGGTTCTTTTCTTACCCGACAGAAGAAACAGTCCTTCT
>Ga0307989_1001516_pt1 | contig 12298 bp, 9 predicted proteins | sample EllFjometagen185_FD_203164 | JGI IMG/M metagenome (GOLD analysis project Ga0307989, IMG submission 203164) | Marine microbial communities from Ellis Fjord, Antarctic Ocean - #185 | ecosystem: Environmental > Aquatic > Marine > Unclassified | place: Southern Ocean | collected 2014-10-08 | reverse complement strand
CGGCACATACATGTCAAAAAAACTGAAGAACATACGAACATAAGAACTGGGCAACACATCCCGCCTCTCTCAAGAATCGCGATAAATTCTACATACATGGAACTTAGAAACATATCGCTCCCCCTTTGAAAGCGTGATTCCTGAATCGCGTTTTCAAACAAAAAACATTTCCTAATTCACAAATTACTAGTCTGTCCACCGTAGCATCTTAACGGTCGTAGCTTTATGCGAAGACTGTTGGCGAAGGAGGGCTTATCAGCTTACTACTGACTAGCTTATTAGCTTAATCCACATTTATGCAAGTCTACTCATCATTCAATCCAAAAAAACAAAAAAATTACTATAAAAAACCTTACCATAAAACAAAAGGCTTTTATCTTTTATTTATAATTTTTATTTTATTAACAATATTTGTATTCTGGTCAATAAAATCAGAACCAGCTACCCAGACTACTGACCTACAAGACGAAACTCCTCAAACTGACGAAACTTTAACAGTTAATTACGTGAATGGTGTTTTAGAAAAAAAAGATGAAGATTGGATAACATTAAAAACAAACGATCAGATACATATTGGTGAAACCATCAAGACAGGATCAGACACAAAAGCGATTATTCAATTTTCCGATGGCTCACTAATAAGACTTGGCAGTAACACGGAAATCAAAATACTCGAACTTGGACAAGGAGAAATAATTATTGATCAAATAGCTGGTATCGCTTATCACCGAATTAACGAAAACAGCCCAGCCATTTACCGAGTCCAACACGAAACTGTTGAATTCACAGCCCTTGGAACTGGCTTTAACGTAAACGTACTTGGCAACATACTGAAAGTTGCCGTGATTGAAAGTCGTATCAAAATCAGAATTTTCGAAACTGCTCAGTTCGATAACGCAATTAGCATGAGAACAGTTGACGAAGGTTACGTTGCCATTGTAGATAGAACAAAAAAAGAATCAGCCATGATTGAATCCGAACAAAAAGAAATATCTGTATTGTTAAATGACGAATGGCTTGTATGGAACAAAGACGAGGACCAAAAGCTTGATCTTTATCTCGGAGTATTTGCCTCAAACGTCCAATTAAACATTACCGAACCATCAAAAATAGAATCCAAAACTTCCATAGAAAAAGCAACCATCAAAGGAACAACTGATCCCGAAGCCGACATCTACATCCTTGGACATGAAATCGAAAACAAAGACGGAGAATTCGAATATCAAGTATTACTGGCAGAAGGAGAAAATATTATCGAAATAGTTGTTAAAAAAGGCAAGAAAATGAACAAACAAGTTCTCTACATAGACAGCGACCAATCATCAGAACCTTTGACTTTAGAAATCAACACTTCAGACGACAAAGCCCTACTAAACTGGACAATCAAAGACAATATAGAACACGAAGAATCTTATCAAATAATAAAATCAACCTCAAAAAACTTTTCACCAGAATCACTAGAAGTAGAAACAGTAACAACAAACAGTTACGAATGGAAAGTTGAAGATGGCATCTATTACTTCAAAGTCTGCTTCGACCAAGACGAACTAAAAGGAATCTGTAGTGAAATTCAAGAAGCAGTAATGGGAAATGTAGCCGATGACGAAATCTCATTAACTGGAAAACTTTCAGCCAACGACATTATATTAAACTGGACTTACACCAACCCAAAAACAGAATCTTTCAAAGTTGTAATAAACACAGACACAAACCCAACCTTCCCCACTCACTCATCACACTCAATATCAAAAAATTCACTGACAGACACCTGGAAAGGTCTTGAACCTGACACCTATTACTTCCGAGTTTGTGCCATTGTCGACAGTGAATGCTTACTCTATAGTGACAACCACAAAATCGTCATTGAAGAACCCGCTTCTGGTCCCGGAAACATAAATTTATCCGGAACAGCCGGAACAAAACAAGCTTCACTAAACTGGTCACTATCAAATCTCGAATCACCAAAAGGTTACAAAATTCTAATGTCCGAAGATGCCACTCCAGTATTTCCAGGAAGCGAATTTAAATTGGCAACATCAGAAAGCGATCTTTCACTTGACTGGACTCAATTAACGACCGGGAAAACTTACCATTTCAAAGTTTGCCAAAATTTTGGAAGTTCATGCGGAATTATAAGTAACGAAATTTCCTTAACGATAAAATAAAACAATAGAAAAACAGCTACTCATTGAGTAGCTGTTTTTTTATTAATCCTTTTTCACTTCTTCGAAAAGATGCTCAATCAAAGGAACAAGATTACTAAGAATATATTCTCTTCCCTTCTCCGTGACATGATACTTAGTCCCCTTCAATTTCGGAACATAACCAGCATTACGCTGAATTCGAGGATCCTGCTTGTTCTTTTCAATCTCACCATAACAGACACCAGCAATATGACGACGAGTGAAGGGAAAAGAAACCTTTCCCTTCATCGTATCATCAACATCAAGAGTCGTAAATTCCTCAAGCATATTAGCATAGAATGCCGCACAAAGAACAAAATCAATGTTCTGATAGCTGTTCAAATCAAATGCAACAGCCTTATCAGAACCCTTTCCTTTCTTTTTTTCCTGAACAGGCGCAGTCTTCTTCGTCTTTTTCAAAACCGGAGGCTCAACATTGAAGAGAAGAGTATACAGATCCTGCAACTTTTCCCAATAATGCTTCCGACCAGCAAGTGTCAACTCAAAGAAAAGATTCTTCTGATTCTTAAAGTTTCTGCCAATACGCTTAATCAATCGCCTTGAAGACTTCCGAGCGATACCGCGTCCACAAGCACCACTGATTTGTGATCTCGTAAGAACAACGCCATCATCCTTACCTTTTTTCAAGGCATTTTGAATATCAAGCGTATTCATTCCAGATTCATAACCATTATGAACAAATGCACAAATAACGTAATCAATATAACCAAAATCAGAAAGCATAGCTAGAGGCCTTGCCCCTTCATCAATGTTCTCCAATTTTGCAGGAGCTTCACTTTGCTTTGGCTTTTCAACGGCGTCAGGCTTTTTAGCTCCAGCCGTACTTTCCTCTACAGGCTTTTCGACAGGCGGAGTTGATGGGGAATCATCATCTTTTGAATCTACAGCAGAATCATTCCCTACAAGACACTCAACACATTTCCTATGCTTCAACAAACCACCGGAATTCTTCAATAATCCAACCAATCTATCAACTGCAATCAAAACTGACTGATATTCTTGAAGCAAAAGTTCTTTTGCTTCAGACAAAAAAATTATCTCATCTGTACTTTCTTGCAAAGCTATCCGTCCGGTCTCTGAATTCAAATTCCCAAGAGTTTCTCGGTGAGATGAGTCAGCTGTTACTCTTTTTTCATTATTTTCTCGAATCAACTCTTCACACTTAGTAACTTCATCATCAGCTTTCTTTTTCTTTTCAAGCAAAACCTTCATAATTTCATCAAGCCAATCGAAACCCTGTTTCATTTCAGATGCTTCCATAGAATCCTCCGTGCCATGAAGTCATATATGCTTCATAGCTCAATTTGGGGTTGTTTCGCACCAGAATATTTTCAACGTTCAATGATTATAGACCTTAACACTTTAATCAAATCATGTCAACTCCCCTCCCAAGTGTAGGGACAGGTCGCGACCTGTCCCTACACTCAAGCAGGCTCCATAGTCTGATGCAATAAAGCTGTGGAACCTTACACTTATTCATTATTCCTAATTAGTAATTCTTTTCTGTTTTGTATATATTTTTGTATATTAAAAAAGAGGAAATATTATTTCCTCTATTAATTACGCTTTCTATTCGCTACCATCATAGACATCAACCAGCTTACTCAATAAGGTATGTCTGACATACCTGAAACTTTTATCAGTTAGCTTAAAACTAACTTTATCTTCCAAAACATCATACAGGTCAACATTCTCACGAAAAGACTGCTTCAACGCTTCTGCTGAGAAAATCAGATTATTAACCCGATTCAAATCAGCCACAACATCTGCAATCCGATAACCATCAGCATCATTTCGCAAGAAACAATACATCATAACCACGTCCATCGTCCAACAAACTTTATTTTTGGCCATCTCAACCATGAGCCTCAGAATTTCATCTCTAGTTGTCAAGTTATGAAAATCTTGAATAACTTCGTGATAACCAACCGGGAAAGTTTGCAAGTCATGAGTCATTTCTTTGTTTACATGCTCACCATCAGACTTCTCGTCATCGAAAAAATCATCCAGCAAATCCTGCAAACAAGCTCTCTTTCCTTCCATCAAATCAGGAGTACCAGAGTTCATTAAATGACTATACAAAACTTCCATCTTCTCATGCATATCGTGACGATGAACAATCTGATATTTAATGGCCTTCAATTCATTCTGCACCATCAAAACAATTTTAGAAGCACCTTCTAATTCAAGAATCATTTCTGGACTGATGCTAATCGAAGAAGAAGAAATTTTAGTGACAATGGGAATAGAATTTCGAACTTTGTTAGCACGATCAGTATAAATAGCCTGTGCCTTACTCAAACGCGCTTCAAGACTCTCTCTTTGTTTTACTGAAGACTCTTGATCTCTAGTAATCTTCAGTAAACTCTGCTTCAAGAAATCTACAAACTGGTCATACTGCATGGATTGCCTCCCTTGTCCTTCGTGATTTTTATAAAAGGAACAATAATTCTGTTAACTTTCACTTCTCTCTCCTTCGCTGTTTACATGAAAGGAACAATAATATGGTATAATAATGCACTTCTAGCGTCTTGTCAAGTATTACGCTTCTGTTATAATAGAATTACTATGTTATAGCTATGAAAAAACCTATCTCTGCAGATCACACTCTGCTTTTTTTATTAACAAAACATCCTAACCCTAAATACTTAACCCCATTTTTTTGCCCCTACCTAATAACTACTAACTACTAACTACTAACTACCCTGCCCGAAATGCTACGTGTTTACACACTTTGCATAACGTTGCAGGCGGGATAATTCTTAATTCCTATAACCACAAGGTTATTCACTATCCTAAAGAGTAAAGACTTCTTATCTTTAATATATTATTCATAATTACAAATTTGCAATATTAGTAACAATTAGTAGTATTCGCAGATTAGCATCACAATATATGAAAAACCTAGCAAACTTCGATCCACAAATAAAAAAAATTATCGACCAAGAACTTAATCGCCAAGAACAAGGACTAGAACTAATTCCTTCTGAAAATTTCGTTTCCCTCGCCGTCCTAGAAACACTTGGAAGTGTTTTAACAAATAAATATTCCGAAGGCTATCCTGGCAAACGTTACTACGGCGGAAACGAGTTCATCGACCTAGCAGAACAACTAGCCATTGACCGAGCCAAGGAACTTTTCCAAGCTGAACATGTAAACGTCCAACCACTCTCCGGAGCTCCAGCCAATATTGCTGTTTACTTCGCATTACTGGAACCAGGTGAAACAATTCTCGGAATGGACCTAAATCACGGAGGCCATCTTACACACGGACATCCTGTTACCTCTATGTCAAAAGTTTTTAACTTCGTTCGATACAAAACTGACGCCGACGGTTTAATTGACTTCGACAATCTACGAGCGATGGCCCTAGAACACAAACCAAAATTAATCCTAGCCGGATTCTCAGCCTACTCAAGAAATCTTGATTATAAAAAATTCAAAGAAATCGCTGACGAAGTTGGCGCTTACACAATGGCCGACATTGCTCACATCGCCGGACTAATTGCCGGAAAACAATTAGAGAATCCTGTACCAATTTTCGACGTTGTGACCACCACCACTCACAAGACTCTACGCGGACCTCGTGGCGCGATGATTATGTGCAAACAAGCCATTGCCAAGAAAATCGACAAAGCAGTTTTCCCAGGCCTTCAAGGCGGACCCCACGAAAACAATATCGCTGCCAAAGCGGTTGCTTTCAAAGAAGCACTAGAACCAGCCTTCACAGACTACTCTGCTCAAATTATAAAAAATGCCAAAGTACTAGAAACAAAATTCAAAACTTATGGCTATACTATCTGCTTCGGACAAACTGACAATCATCTACTACTAATTGACCTAACAAACAAAAATATCACCGGAAAACAAGCCCAAGAAGCTCTTGACCTCGCTGGTATCACTATTAACAAAAACGCTGTCCCAGAAGACCCTAGAGGCCCTATGGACCCATCAGGTATTAGATTAGGTACTCCGGCCATTACTACCAGAGGAATGAAAGAACCAGAAATGGAGATAATCGCTGACCTAATGCACGATGCGTTGACAAACCACGAAAATAGTGATAAGTTAAGCCAGATAAAACAACAGGTTATTGAGCTGACAAAGAAGTTCCCTCTTTACCCTGAATTAAACACTTCAAACTAAATTATTATGAAAATTAATGGTCAAAAATTTAAATGCCAAATTATAGATGGTCGAAGAATTGCTGAAAGAATTCATGCAAAAAGTTGTGTTACTATTGGAGATGAAAGCATTGAACCCGGAATCGCTGCCATACTAATTGGTGATGACAAAGCTTCCAACCTATACGTAAATCTAAAAGAACAAGCTTGTGAAGATGTTAAGGTTAATTTCAACCTCTATAGATTTCACGAATCCCAGAGCGAAGAAGAAATCATCGAAACTATTAAATTTCTAAACACCGACCCCGAAGTAAACGCTATACTTGTCCAGCTTCCACTACCTTCAAAATTCAACGAACACAAAATCATTGAGGCAATTGATCCAAAGAAAGATGTAGACGGTTTTCACCCCGAAAATCTAAAATTACTAAAAGAAGGCAAACCAGAAATTCTATCTCCACTTGCTCTAGGCGTTGACGCTATGATTAAAGAAACAAAAATTGAATTAAACGACAAAAAAATCGCCATTCTCTCAAATCACGAATTCATTGCCGAACCATTCAAACATTTATACGGAGAAAACAACGAAGTGTATCACGTTTCTCCAAAAGATAACGACGCCAAAGATCAATGTCACGATGCCGACATATTAATAGTCGCTATCGGACAACCACTCGAAGTAAACAACAAATACATAAAAGACGACGCTGTAGTTATAGACATCGGAATTAACAAACTGAAAGACAAAACCGTTGGCGACGTAGATTTCAACAATGTAATGCTGAAGGCCAGCTTCATTAGTCCAGTTCCTGGAGGTGTCGGACCTCTGACAATCGCTTTCTTGATTCAAAATACTATTGATCTCTTTCACAAGCAGAACAGTAATGAAGTAAGCTAATAAGCTAGTAAGTTAGTCAGCTAGTAAGAATAAAAAAAAAGAACATGCACTAAGCATTGTTCTTTTTTTGTTTAAAAGAAAAGACCCCCAGCAGATTTCTGCCGGAGGTCTTTGTAGAACCAAATTGATGTTTTCCGTTCGGTTTAAGGCGGTAAAACAACAGTCCATTTTAAGTTTCGGACCAAACCTAATAAATTTGCAAGCACCAACATATGGAACAAGTCACGGACGATCTCGAATTCGTATCATGAGAACCTCCATAAATATTAACAAAGCGCATCCTGATTCCATAACGGGAACGACAGGACACTAGGTGAATATACAAACCATTTTTTAAGTGGGGACAAATAGCCAAACCCCTCGCTGGTATTAGTTTGCTTGTTCAAGCACTAACTGGGCGAATCTCTGATTCTCATGGAGCCTCCCCATCGTTGTAATAAGTAGGGGTTAATCACAAGTCCGTAAGTGGACCAATCTTATACCAATCAGTAGGTCTGATCTCTGATTCGCATTCCTTTCCTCAATAATCAATAATTCAATCAAGCCTCTCACCACCAAACAGTGGCTTAGGCTACTTGCCTTTTTTTGGAAGACACAAACCAGACTAATTCAATGTACCGGGGGAGCGCGGATCATATGCCCTCCTTAACACGTCAATGAATACAATAATTCAAAATACGTCTAACGTTCTCTACATATAGCAAGGGATTGCTATAATACAGAGCGACCATCCTGGCCATTTTGTTTACCGTCCAAGCTTACGTTAGCTAACTCAGACTTAACTACAAGTCGCAAAGTAACTCCTCCTTAAGAAAAAACAGGAATTATATATATCGACACGTACTGACGCTCTCCCTGTTCTCATCACTGAGCAACAACGAGCGACCAACGAGGCCATTTTTGTTTACTGTCCGAGCTTACGTCATCTCACTCAGACTTAACTACAAGTCGCAAAGTAACTCCTCCTTACATTATTACAACAGTATAGTTATATCACCCCTCCTCAGGGCAATAAAACATTATAGCACAGTTATTAAAACTTGTCAACCCCCACACTTGTCGTTCCTGCGGAGGCAGGAACCTCAGCTCAATTTACACAAAGCAAAAAACCACTTTCACCTAAAATAAGCCATTCACACCATCTATTTACTGGCTCCATAGTCTAACGAAGTATAGCTGTGCTTGTCCCGCCTTTCGAGAGAGGCGATGTTTACCCCGACTCTCGTGAGAGGCGTGGGAACCTTAAGTCAATTTACACTCAAAAAAAACACACAACTTTACCCTAAAACAAGCCATTTACCTATTTATACTCTCAGTGTATATTTTCGTATTTTTCGTACTAATTAGTATTTCGTATTTCTTGTAATGAAAGAGCCAACAAGTTAATGTCGGCTCTGCCAGATAGATGTTACGTCTGGCTCGCATTTTGAGCTACTTCATGCCTTCCTCCAGGTGCAAGATTACCAAGGAACCATTAGCCAGGAGTGAGCTTCTCCATTGGGTATTTTTATAGGCAAATTGCCAACCAATTTCACAGAAACCATAACCAGCCACAGTATCCTGATAACCCTGTTATCAAAACGCAAGAACATTATAACACATTACTCAATTCTTGTCAATACCCACTCTACTTCTTTAACTTACCACCTTTACTATATTTTTCTTCTTTAGGGATATTTCTGTAAAATCTGTAGTATCTGTAATCTGTATCCATAAAGTCATCCACACATTATCAACCTTTCTCCTTGTATATAACCCAAACATTGGCTAAAATAGATATATTGCGAAGTAATCACTTTGTGACTTAGAATAAAACCTATGAATGAAAACGTAACAAAGCATATCCCCCCTCAAAACTTAGAGGCCGAGCAATCATTGCTAGGTTCAATTTTGATTGATAATGAAATATTTTTCAAGATTGCTGACATGATCAAATCTGATGATTTCTACAAAGACAGTCACACCCGAATTTACGAAGGCATGCTCGAATTGTACGCCGCTCATGAACCAATTGACCTACTAACATTAACCAACTTACTTCAAGAAAAAAAACTACTGCAACAAGTTGGTGGTCGTAGCTATCTGATTAATCTGACCAGTATTGTTGCCACCTCAGGTAATGCCGTCAATTACACAAAAATTATTGTAAAGAAAGCAACTCTTCGTCGACTATTAAATGCCGCCAACAAGATATCCGACTACGGACACAGAGAAGAAGAAGATATTGATAAAATTATTGATGACTCAGAACAAGAACTATTTGCTGTTTCTCAAAGTCATAACAAAAAAACATTTGTTCCAATTAAAGAAGTTCTTAATGGAGCTTTCGACAGAATTGATGACTTGAACAAAAGTGATGGTAAACTTCGTGGTATTCCCACAGGTTTCACTGACCTTGATAGCAAGCTAGCCGGACTACAACGATCTGATTTGATTATTTTGGCTGCCAGACCTTCCGTTGGAAAAACTTCCCTAGCTCTTGATATTGCCAGGCAAGTTGCTGTTGGTTCAAAAAAAGGAGTAGCCTACTTCAGCTTGGAAATGTCAAAGGAACAATTAGTTGATCGTATGCTATGTGCTGAATCAAAAGTAGATCTATTTAAAATTAGAACTGGTAACCTATCATCAGCAGAAGGATCTGACGACTTCCCAAGACTAGGTCATGCTATGGGAGTTTTGTCCGAAGCTCCAATTTTCATTGACGACTCAGCTGGTGTAAATATTATCGATATTAGAACGAAAACAAGAAGATTAAAGATGGAACATGATATTGGACTAATAATCATCGACTATCTACAGTTGATGGAAGCCAGAGCCGGCGCCGAAAGTCGTGTTCAAGCCGTTGCCGAAATGACCAGAGCCCTGAAGCAAATTGCCAGAGAACTAGACATCCCTGTCATTGCCCTTTCCCAGCTATCTCGTGCCGTAGAAATGAGCAAACCCGCAATTCCAAAACTATCTCATTTGCGTGAATCTGGATCAATTGAGCAAGATGCCGATATCGTAATGTTTATTTACAGAAAATCTGTTGACAGAAACTTCGCCGAAGACGAACTAACTCCCGAAGAAAAACATATCGGAGAGCTTCACATAGCCAAACATCGTAACGGTCCAACCGGAATGCTTCGCCTCTTCTTCAACGGAAATCTCGCCAGCTTCGAAAACATGGCCCAACCACAAACCGAATTCATCCAACCTGAAGAATAATTATTGATCATAAAACATGAATCATTAAACATGTATATATGTTCCGCGTAATTCATAATTCATAATTCGTATAACCGCAAGGTTATTACTTTAAATAATAAAAACAAAAAAATGTTCAACAAACTAAAAAATTTCAAAGAGTTAAAAAACCAAGCAAAACAAATCCAATCTCAACTAGCTGAAGTTACTGAAGAAGGTTCAGGTGCATGGGGCAAAGTAAAAATCACCATGAACGGAAACCAAGAAGTAATCAGCGTAAATATTGATCAAGAACTATTAAACGATCAAAACAAAATTCAAGACGGTGTCAAAGAAGCTACAAACGACGCTGTAAAAAAAGTTCAACGTGCCGCTGCCATGAAAATGCAACAAAGCGGAATGAGCTTCCCAGGAATGTAATTTTCGACATTCTTCATTCATAATTCTTCATTCATAATTCTTTAATGGCAAAATTCCCAGCTACAATTCAGAATTTAATTAATGAATTCGCAAAACTTCCAGGCATTGGGCGTAAAACCGCCGAACGCTTTGTTTTTCATTTACTGAAACAACAGAAGTTCGAACTGCAGAATATGATCAACGGATTATCAGGACTACAAAACAACATTTACAAATGCATCCATTGCGGAAACCTATCCGAAACAAAAGACGTCTGTCATATATGCAATAACAGTAATAGAAATAAACAGATATTGTGCATCGTCGAAGAAATTCACGATCTAAACGTCATTGAGGAAACACAACAGTATGAAGGTCTCTATCATGTCCTCGGCGGAGTAATTGACCCAATCGACGGCATTACCGAAGAACACCTCAGTATCAAAAAATTATTAGACAGAATCAGGAACAACAACATTGAAGAAATAATTCTAGCACTAAACCCAGACATGCAAGGCGAAGCCACTATCATTTATCTCAAAAAAATACTCTCAGAATTTAACATCAAAACAACCCGCCTAGCTCGAGGACTACCAATGGGCTCTGACATCGAATACACCGACGAAGTTACTCTCTCAAACGCCCTCAAGGGCCGAAAAGAAGCTTAACCAAATATTCACCATAGAAAAAACCACGTCTTTGACGTGGTTATTTATTTAGTCCGAAAACACAACAACTTCATCCGAATCAGGATAAACTCCCAAACACTCGTAGATTCGAGCTACAATCCGGCGTGGCACCAAAACTGTCTTAAAATGTTTGCTCTTAAAATGATGAGCTTCTGATACAAACATCTCGTCTTCATCACCACCAGCAAACCTACCAAAACCAGGCACATCCACTTCAACAAAACCTTTATCACTTTCATGCACATGAGCCTTGCTAGAAAGTACTGTCGTATACCCCTCACTAACTACTACTTCTACCTTGAAGACAATCTTTCCACCATGACGCTCAGGCTGTGACTTGGATTCAAAACGCTGAATAGGATCTTCCTTCTGAAGCATAAGTTTACTAAACCTTTCCACATAGATAACCTTTGGCACTTGACATTCATCTGAAGCAAGAAAATCGGTTAGTTTCTTCAGATTCTCTGCACTGACGCCTGCAAGCTTAACAATCATGGGAACTCTCCTTGGTAGCAACGCTACCGTAGTTTATAACAGCCTTCCCTGGAACCCAGGTGAAGACATTTAATATTATCACATTAAACATCTCTTGTCAATGCCAATTTTTAACTAAAACTCAACAAAAACTCCACACATTGACATTTTATTAAGTTTTTGTTATACTAATTTGTGGGTTAATGGAACAAATGGTGGGGCTAAAAAGTAGGTTTTGTGGCATAATGTAGGTAAATAATTAACCTAAACTATATATGCTATATAAAAAAAGTGTCCAAAATGTAAATCTTGGGATATTAAAAA
>Ga0307989_1001515_pt1 | contig 12306 bp, 8 predicted proteins | sample EllFjometagen185_FD_203164 | JGI IMG/M metagenome (GOLD analysis project Ga0307989, IMG submission 203164) | Marine microbial communities from Ellis Fjord, Antarctic Ocean - #185 | ecosystem: Environmental > Aquatic > Marine > Unclassified | place: Southern Ocean | collected 2014-10-08 | reverse complement strand
TCGATTATCAATGGCTTAATGATGAATTATTGTCAGAAGATAAATTTACAACTAAGTTTCAGGGTAAGGTTATTCGTGAGGCAGTTACTTAATACAAGTATGATTTACTCGTGAGGCAAGACGACTGGGACTTTTAAATGTCGTTCATCAGGTTTTGTGATCCTGATAGCGATGTCGGCTTCTGACCGGTAGGTGATTTCACCAAATACTCCAACACTATCAACTCTAATTGATACTTCTTGATTCTTCGACACCATAATGTCCTCCGTATTGCAGAGACTTGTGAGGATCAGGGTTTAGCACATCTTTTGAGTGGTTGCAATCCTCGCAAATCACCACTGTTACTGATTTCAATTCTCCCAGAAACAAAAAATGACACCTGGAGAGGTGCCATCTGCTCCCAGTTTAGCTCTTTATTTTACGTCGCGGCAAGTTGAGTTAAATGACTACAGCTAAGATAGCAAAAAAGCGAGCATTAAAAGAGTAAAATCACCTGTTCAAAGTAGTAAGCGTAATTAGATTACAGGAACCTTCAAAATCTTTTGGGAAATTGATGCATAAGAGACTAACTCAATCTAAAATTAGTTCAATACTAAAGGGCGTGTCGTTTACCCTTCCCCCCTTTTTAAGACACCACCTAGCTGATAATAAAAGCTTAGTGCTTGCTGTTCGAGATAGATTCTCGAATAAGAATGAGTCAGAAGTTAGTATCTATGATTATTTCCATTTTATTTATGAAACATACGGTTCTGGTGTTCTTAATTCTATTGAATTTACGAACATTCGAAAAAAATTAATTCGTACATATTATTCGGATTTTTATAGATACTTGATTACGAGCCATTATAAAATATTGAAAGATAATTGTAGTCTTCCGACTGTGTTGGCTTTGCCAGCAGACGAATTCCCAGCGGGGTATGCAGAGGTGCAAGTGGACTACATCGATATCGAAGAACATAAAAATCAGCTAAGAGAAGTGTTTACGCATGGTAAGAATGTTAATTACTCCAACTGTATAAAAAACCACATGCAGGATGGCAATGAAACTGTGTTGGTCGAAGCTCTGTGTAGCATCAAAGATACCAAAATTCTAAACTATAATATTAACCGAATAGTGACTTACAACCTTGAATTATCGTCCAGATTATTGTTTAAAATTATTGCAGCCCCAGATAGCGATGTAAGTGCAAGTGTAAAAATCATTGCGACCAAAAGACTTCTGAAACGCGACAACACAATCGCAACAAAGATACTTGAATCAATTGATCCACTTATTCACACAGCTTCTTATCGAAGAGTGATGGAGGAGCTTCCCAACATATATAAATCACTTTTTTCAGATATTGATTCACGGGAACATCAAGTTGATACAATTGGCAAAATACGATATTTATCAAAACATGAACCGGCTAAAGCAGTCTTGTTCATCCAAAACACTCTTAAGAGTAATAACGGAAAAGATGATATTTCACATAGATGCATACTTGCCCTTCAGAGTATTGCACTGAATGATGCTGGTCATTTGCTATTTCGCTATAGATTTGATGAACACTTGTCCAAGGATGTTAACAAAGCTCTACAAATCTGGTCGAGTAAGAATCCACAAATTATTCAGGATACTTACTCAAAAATTCATGGCCAGCATGAGCAATCAGATTTATTAAGGATAGTATCTAACGGACAGGGATTGGGTAATATTAGAGCTCTACTTTCACTCTTGCCCGTACTCGATGAACACCACTTTAATCGGACTATTTCACTGTTAAAAACAAAGTTTGAAGTAATGAGTGATGATATGAAAAATACCATCTGGGATGTTATCCAGTCCTATCTGGATTCCACTCACATACGTGATTGGAAGAATGAGCAAGCGTATATTAATCGAAAGAATGAAATATTATTACTGTCTAAATATTTGAATTCCTAGCGAATAAGGTATTGTCTTTCTGAAATAAACTAAGATGGTACTACCGAGTCTTCCAATATTACATCCACCATCTCCAAGATGTTGTCGAGTGGATCCATATTACTTTCACCCATTCCATTAAATATTTCTGAAAACCCTCCTGCTGCATACTGGTTCGCTAATTGAATAACTTTGCGAGGATTAGCAATAATATCCACATTGTCTTCAATGCCAATAATGAGTGCGGTAATAAAATTAACTCTCCAATGATCGTTCGTAAATATTGAACCCTCAATAAATTTTACAGAATGATCTCTATCTAGGTCTCTTTTTTTACCTTTTTTCACTCCTAGACAAAGTGCTAACATCCAGATATCGACAATTCGCTTAAACGGCCTTTGCCTGAGGGCGTGCTTCTTTTTCTTGTCTTCTTCTCGTCCTATTAAATAATCATTGATGGACTCGGAAAATTCTTTTGGATACCGAAGTTCTTGATTTTGATAGGGATTAAGATATTTGCTCATAATTTAGACCTCATTCCGATAGGATAACTCTTTCCTTTTGTCATCTCCAATTCTTGAACAAATGGAGCAATATTGTCTATGGTTACAGCTACACACCAATACTTCCGCATATTCTGTGGGTGGTTTTGATGCAAGTTTCTCAGGGAAATGCGCTGAATTTGTCATCGTTTGAACGACTCCGGCATCATCCAATATATCCTCACATAGATATATTTCACTTCTGGTCAAAAATAGGACAAGCTGATTTGAATAAGCAATTGACTTCAGTAAAATGGACCTTTTCACTTCGTCAGTTGTCATCCCTAATGGAGTGTCAATCACATTCGGGGACTCATACCCACTGACTGTTGTAAGAGCCAAGATGAATGACAAAGTCAAAGCCCGTCTTGAAGCACCATTAATATCTACATCAGGATTAAGCTTTTGACCCTTTGGTCCATAAACTAAAATATCATAGTCACGCGTTAAATGCGCTTTTCGAATAATCGCACCTTGCTCTGGGTCACTACAAATCATTTCTAAGAAGTATTGGTTCATCTTCTCACTGACTTTATCAAGCTCTTCGTGTTGAATATTTTGAAGTGTTTCCTCTAAAATGGAGACTATATCCCTTGCAGCATCCAATTCAGACATTTTTGAATTCTTTAACTTTTCACTCTTTCCCGCTTTCTCCCTTCTTGCCTCGAGGTCCTTCAGGTCTCTCTCAAGTAGCTTAATTCTATGCCCTAAGCTCCCCTTCTTTTCATCTAATTCACGTCCTGCTTGTTTAAGCGTGGATTTTAGTGATTTAAGCTCAGCGTGGTTTGTGCCTTTAAGTTTACCTAGCTTTAAATCAATGTCACGCCGAGTCTTTTCTGCAGTCAAAGTCTGAGACTTAAGTGTCTCTCCACTCTTAATAAGGCGAAGATACTCTTCCCGCCAATTGTCTGAAAAAGTGGCTCTTGCAGCATCTACACTCCGCATATCATAAAAAAGCTCGCCAAGGACTTTATTTTTTTCGTCTGCTGATTGAGAGTTTTGGATTACATCTTTTAAATGATTGTGTCTCTTTAGGCCCTCTGTTGTGTGCTCATCTATCGATTCCCCACAAAAGCAGCTACTAGTTTTCATTCTTTCTTGGAGTACAGATATAGTACTACTTGGGATAGTGCCCTTTGATTTTAAAGAGTTCAACTTCTGCATTGCGATGTCAACAGTATTGTTTGTTAGGCCATATGCGATACTTTGTTTAAAGAGTAAATCACTTTTTTTAACATCTAAGTCCTCTCTTTGCTGAGAAAGATACTGAATTAACCTAATATTTTTATCCCGCTCATTTTTCAGATCCTCCTCATTTCCACGGACCAAAATATTATTGATATTAATCTCAATTTCCGCCAATTGACCATCGTTGGTCTCAGATTTATCATGACAATCGGTGTAAGCTGTATTCAGCCTGTCGAGTGATTTTAATTTATCGGATAACTCGGTAGCAATTGTTGCCAAGTTTGAGTCTTTTGAGTGTCTAGCTAATTTCTCATTAATTACTCTTGTAGCTGCCTTTGCATGATCCAAAGCACTTTCTATGATATCTAGTCCGAGCAATGACCTGATAGCCCCCTTGACTCTCTTCCTCTTTAATGATAGTGAAGACTCCGCTTCAATAAAGCTTAAAGCACGATCCCCATCCGTGAAGAAGACCTCTCTTAATTCAGCGGGCATTATGTCATCCAAAATTACTTCTGGTTTCGTAATCGGTAAATCGCCTTGATCCGTTAATTCGAACAATGAGACAGTACTGGGGATTCGAGAATAATCAATGTCAGAATGCAGGGTTTCAACAGCAGACCTTATCAGTCTGTATACAATTGTCTCGTGTTCATATTTTCCAGCACCTAAGGGAATTTGCTTATAGTGCTCAAATTCTATGATTACTTGAATATCAACAACTGAATTTTTTGACCTGTCCCAGTCCAAGGGGGCTAGACGAAAATCTCTGCCCTTATTGGGTAACGCCCTATCTCCATAAAGTCCCCATTGAAGTGCTGTTAACGTGGTTGTTTTTCCTGAATCATTGGCAGCCCTAATGATGGTGAGATGGGTTTTTTCATCTGTACTAAAAGTTATATCGACATTTCGTAGTAGACGAAAATTTCGTATAGCTGCTTTTTTAAATTTCATAGCTATTTTCCGCTTTTAGTTATCTAGAGTTGATTTGTTATTAGAGTCGAAGAGGTATTGACCAAGCTTCATACATCTATCTGTCACAGGTTGTTTTGAATTAGCCCCAGTTAATTTTTTATCTTGCTCGAGCTCTATTATATCTCCTATTGCCTCCATGAGTTCATCATTGTACCCGTTGCACCGTTCCGGCATTTCTTGAACCTTGTCAACGATCATGGTCATAATTCTTTTTCTATTTACTGCCATTCTATTCCCCTCCGTAATATTTTATTGCAATATTCTTAATTGTCTCATATGGTCCATCAGGATCTGAACTATTTAATGCCAGCTTTGAAAACTCCAGAACTCTCTTTAGTTCAGAGGTAACAATTTTCTTCGCATCCCCGAAAACATTAGCTCTTGTTGGCGGGGGAAGAGCTATGAAGTCATAAATATCTGAATGTGTTTTATTGATTTTAGAACATTTCCTAAGGACTCTACCTCTTCTTTGCACCCACTGGCGTTCAATGGTTGTACTAGCTAGAATAAATGCAGTCGATATCTCAGGAATATTTACGCCCTCATCTAATACTCTTTTTGCGGTTAGCAGTTGCAACTGACCTGATTGATATTTTTCAAATAGATCTTGTACTAATAAAGGCTTTCCGGATTCTTGAGATGTTATTTGTGCATATCGAAAACCTAGTTTCCGAACAATTGCATTAATCTTATTTAACTGTTCAGGGTCTTTATCAGTTCCATAAATTAGTGCATGTTTTGTATCAAGGTGATGCTCTTGCAATATCTTTTCAAGACTCTTTAATTTATTTTTAGCGACTTCTATTATTAATCTTCTCTCTTTCATGAGACTCTTTACGTAACTGTCGGGCTCATCAAGATCCACTTTCCAGTAATTCTGTTTTATCTTACTGGTTAACTCAACCCACTTATCTACCTCTTCTTCTGTTAGGTAAACTATAGTAGGATAATAATTGTATGGAACGAGACATTTCCCTATGGCCTGTTTAAGTGTATAGCGATACACAATGTCACCCCAGAAAGAATTTAGATCTTTTGTAGCATCGTCGTCATACTGAATGATGGGTGTGGCTGATAAACCGAGTCGATATTCGAAAAATTCAGGATTGTTTCTTGCAAAAAGTCCTCTGGCTAGATTGTGAATTTCATCGCCAATCAATAGCTTTGGAATCCGACTTTTTTTTATGACTTCATGGAACGCTGGGTCGTTTAGCATATTATGAGTTACTACAATAATCTCGATCTTTGATATTTGGTGTCGCAATCGTTGTAATGATTCTTCTACAAGGATTAATTTCTTTCTCTTGCTGTTTTCATTGCCTGGTATCACAGGAATAAAGTTAAAAGTTAAGACTTCTTCTACCCATTGGTCAATGAGGGGTAGGAATGGAGCCGCAATTACGATTAGGAGGGATTCTAAGCGTTCAGAGAGTTTCTTTGCAGCAATTAATGCCGTTATTGTCTTACCTGACCCCGTCGCCATTTCAAGAATTCCATGAGAGCTTTCAAGCCACGCTGCAACAGCATCTCCTTGGTGTTTAAAATCACCAGATGTATAATTCAACCAGGATGGGATGTTGAAAATGCCCTTTTCTATAGCTTCTGCTTCAATATCCTGTTCAGCTTGTTTTTCATCATTTAGTGCAATTTCATAATCCATCTCATTTGGGGGATTCTTAATATTATACTGCTCAAACAATTTTTCTTTGATTGCGCTTGGAAGATCATGAATAGCAGCGTCTGGGTGGATATCATCCCAAAATAAGTCAAACTCATTTCTGAACTCATTGCATGTCTCATTTTCTGAATCGGATATCCAAGACCTAGCAATAGAAATGTGCTCATAGTTTCGCTTTAAGGCTCTGAAACTCATATTTGCAGAACCATGAGCAACTAGATGTTGATCTCCATTAGTAATCATCCACACCTTAGGATGAAACAGAGCATTAGGCATCATTGCGATTTTCACCTGTAGCCGATCTTGGCTAATCAAATAGCTAATGCAATGCAGTGTGTGATTAATAATGGCTGATTTAGATACTTCCGATGATCCAGTTAGACGTTCAAAATTGGTAGTTAATAACTCTGCTGATGTCATCAACCCGCTTTGAATAGCCTCATAGTCTTGTTCAGAAACATGAGGACTTATTACTAATCGCATTTTATTTTCATTATTATTTACAAAAGAAGCCAGGCCAGCCCCAATTTCTCGAAGGGCCCCGCTAGTAAAGAACCCCATCATACAGTCAAAGTGGTCAGCATGAGCTAACGCCGGTATAAGAACGGCTTGTGGAAAGTTATCTCTTGGAACTATGTATAGCGATTTGATCTTTTCTAAATTAGTAAACATTGATCCCCATCATAAATGGCAAATAAGGCAAGGTTTCTCAATATCATCGGCATCTCTAACTTCATCTAATACTTCAAGTAGAGTAGCGCCAGGACGCAATCGTTGATGACTCTTTACCTCTTTATCTCGAGCTTCAAGTATCTTTTTCATTTCCTCGGGCTTTTCTAGTTCTGCAAGGGTAATGTCCTGTCTCCACTTGAAATCACCTTCTTCGAATTTTTTAGCTTTCTTATAAAGTTCTGGGTGTCTTTGCCTTAGACCTACCCATTCATCTTTACGTTGAAAAAAGCAAAAATAGCAGCCTGATCTAGATCGCCATTTGTAATATTCAGGTAAGCCGACCCCTGCTTCATTTAGAATGCGCATAACCCCATTCTTATCGATGCCATCTTCAACAAATGGGAATACAGTGTCCACTTTACCACTGTTTGAAAGATATCCTAGCCTGTTTTCGTCAGCACGTATACCGACATAGTTTACAATTTCATCATCTCCGAAATACATCTCAAATGGTGCTAGTTTTAATTTCACAGTACACCATCGTTGTGCCGCACTAGGTAAATACCCACCATACAAGTCAAGATAATGTTTAAAGTCCATCTCTTTGCTATATCCTGGTAACTCCTCAGGTAACCGCACTATATGCTTATTCAGATATACCTCAAGCATCTCAATAAAATTGTATGTTTCTTCTAATTCATAGCCTGTATCACAGAATACATATTCCATGTCGGGTATATCATCTCGCAAGTAGACTGCCAAGGCAGCACTGTCCTTACCTCCTGAAATACCTAGGATATGTCTAACTTTGCTCATGATATTTGTTTTCCAATTCGGAGTAATGTCGTTGCAGTATGCTTAATAATGGTTCTATCTGATCATCTGGAATATCTGAATTCTGAATGATTTCAGAAATCATATGCGCTACATATGAAAGACCAGTGTTATCAGAATACTTGAGCATTGATGATTGCTTAAGTCGGTATAACTCCTCAACCTGATAATGTTTTCGACGAAGCTCAGCCTCAAAAATATAGAAATGGTCATCTTGCCATTTTTCAAGAGGGCGGTTTGCCAAAAATGATACAACAGAAATCAACCATGCATCAGGATCTATATTATTATCATTAACTCGGTTATAAAAAGCTCTTAGGGACTCATCTGCAATTAAATCTGATATCTCAGATGAGACCTTTTGTTTCAGTTCGTTACGAATAGCAGTTCGGTCAAGTACAGCATCTATATCCCACACTTCAGAAATTAATTCCTCACATTTAGACTTAAGGTGTCCGTATGCTTGGCCAATTTCCTTATAGATAAGCTCTAGCTTGGATACATACAATTCTGTTTGTTTCTGGACCTCAAAATTTTCATCCCCTTCAATAATTCCAATGGCTAAAGGAATATTTGAATAGAGGAGTGTTTCTGGTGATGATGCTCGAAGAACAGCCCGAATTAATTTTTGAGCAGGAGAATTTAATGTAATCGTGTGTTTTGTATAGTAAGGTAATCGACTGATGTTTCTGATAATTGCAGATACAACCTTGAGGAGAGATAAACCGGACCTCTTTACACCGAATATTACTCCAACCTTTTGCAAGAATTCGGTATGACTTTTATTTTGTGGGACAAATGCTATTGTAAACCTCTTGGGAAGTTTAAGCATTCTTTCAAGCGTATCCTTATATATATCCGGAATGTAGGTATCTTGCTCATATAAAGAAAGTTCATTCTTATGCTCTACAAACTTAGCAAATATTAGGATCTTCGCTAAACCCCGCTTGACCCCATAAGGAGGAGCTGCAAGCAGGTCTTCCAGATCAGCAAACGAGAGTAAGTTATTCTCGTCTCGCCACTTCGTAATTTCATCCTCAAGGAATGTCCATACAACAGCCAATGCAGATTCTGCCTTATTAGGCACAGTAATGTGCCAGCTAGTCTGCCCTTTGGAGTGAAGCCCCGTATCTTTTAGCACATTTAAGTATATGGCATACTCTGGTCCCGTGCCTTTTATGTCTAAATTTTCCAGATTGTGAAACTCAACAAGATGATTGATTAGTGTTCTGACACCCATCATTGCAGGAGCAGAAGGTGAATCAGTATTGACTAATTCATTATGGATGTGTGGCGCAAAAGGATATTTTTCATCCATTACGGTAGAGATTAACTTATTGACAGTTTCTTTGGAAGAGACATTTTGCCATCCTCCACTTGCATAGAATTGATACTTAGGATTATCGAATACTTTAGCATTACTCCAATTTAAAAAGGAATTAATTGAATCCTCTAAATGCAGTTTTCGAAGCGTTAACTCGCTGCGGGCATTATTATCAGTTTTGATCTCTTGGTCGCTATTCAAAAGATCAGAACAAACGAAATACTCAGTAAGAATATTTAACTCTTCGTTTGTCAGAACAAGGCTGAGATATAGCACCCCCTCGTCAGAAGTGGTATTGAAAGCTTCCCTGAATTTATTAGCACTCTTCTTAGTAAGAACGTAACAAGCTACAGTTCCATCAGATATTCCAATCTGTTTGTCTCGAATGGCACTAGGCTCTAGATACTCCCAATCCATTACACGAAACGCACCAGTTTCTACAAAAGATCTCCGAGCAACTAGTCGATCATGAGGGAAGTGCTGCCTAAGCTCCTTAGCAACATCAAAATCAGAGTAGTCATCGTCAAGTTTATCACTTATCCTCTGAGAAATATTTATGGTACTACCGTGCCATAGGTTGTATGCATCATTCAATGATCGAAAGGTAATAATACTCTGTTTTGTCAGTAATTCAATTAAACGATGAAATTCGTTATTTTTGGTGTTCGTGGACTTTGAACAGGTTGTAGCAAGAAGCTCTTTTGAAGCTCTTAATCCTACCTCCTCACCATAAAGATTAGTTAGCCCGATAGAAATAATTATATTGTTAATATCTTCAATATTTGGCTCAGATAATTTTGAGACTTTTGTATTTGCGAGGTATTTAGTAGCTCTAATTTTTGACCAAGCTTCCGCATCCCCTGATTCCAAGATTACATGCTCCATATGCTTGACAATAAATTGGTAAAAGTCTAATACAGAATAGTAGTCTTGTGTTTCTTTCTTGAAATGTGCATTAAGTGAATGTTCTGACTCAGAACTTAAAAAGGAATATATTGATCTTTCATTTTGTGCATGTTTTTTGAAAAACGATATTATGAGGAGTAATAGAATTGGATCTATTTGGTATGAGGTCTTTAGGGTACTTTTCACAGTATGCTCAGATAGCTGTGAGTTTCCTGTAAGAAGCTCTATGTGTGATCGGGGTGTCTTATTAGAGTGTAGACCGAGACTCTTTAATCTATCATAGATGATTTTAACAGATTCATCCATAGAGTTAATATGGATTAAGTCTAAAAATCTGCCCTGTATTTTTTTCCATTCGGCCAAGTAGGTTGATGGTAGCTTGTGTAGGTAAGCCATTAGTCCCTGATGCCGAATAGTAATTAAAACTAATTTTCCGGCAGATCTATGAGACAGCTCGGCAATTTGCTGCAATATATAGACATCTCCCTCATTGGGAAATTCAGAGGCATACTCAAGGAATTTGCCCATTTCATCAATAAATATGGCAGTACGTTCACCTTCTTTGACAGATTGCTCTAAATGAGAAATGAGTTGTACACTGCTTTTGACTTTGAACTCTTTATTTATTGCGTCGTTTAAAGAGCTATTTTCTCCTACCAACACATGAGAGTGAGTAAATACTTTTTCTTTTGGGAGGATAGGAATAGAAGCAGATTTAAGTTCCTCTTTGAGCTTAGAGTCAATGGCTCCCACCAAGTATTGATGTAAAACCAAAGCAGTTGTGCTCTTTCCAGAACCATAAGGACCAACTAGGGCATAGGCATTGTCACTTGAACCAGCAATCACCCCTGCGCTTATTGTTTGGATTGTATCTATCAATGCAGAAGTTAATAAAACGCCTTGCAACGCAGAGGGACTTTTAGCATCTCTCTGAAGATTGGTGGATCTATTAAAACTAATATTAGTCATTTTGCTTTTCATAAATTGATTTTAACAATGTAATCGACTTAAACGATTCTTTACGTGATCTGAATAATTGTTTTGAACCTGCGGTTATATTATATGTGTAGGGGTGATCACTTCGTAGTCCAAATTTCTGAAGATATTTTGTAAGTAAATTTTCAGAAAAATTGAATACACGAGCCGGTGAAAGAGGTGCACTTATGAGATCAGAAAATAAAACACTCTGAGGTAGATCATTCTTTTCAAGAAAGTCCATCAAACAAAACGCGAAAAGATCCTCAGATATCTCACCGAAAGTAAGTTGCCTGAATTTCCAGATATGCTCATTGTATTCTACTCTGTGCGTAAAGATATTTAGTTCCTTCAGAGGACATGATAGGACAGCCTGAAGATCCTTTTCACGCTTTAGAGTTGCCGTTGAATATGTACCCAGAAGTGTTGTTAGATCACGATTAAGTGTGGTTTCAGAGGGCTTATTTATACTTAACTCTTCACACCACCTATATATTGATTCTGAGAGGCTACTTTTTGAGAAATTCCTCTTAGCATAAATGTTAAAGAGGTAAATCCAGAGACTATTTCGTTCTATGTTGGTTGAAATCAAATAGTGTATTAGCCAGATAGTTTCAGCATTTTCTATATATGGATCAGCTTCGGGATGAAATATAATGTCTGCTATCTCAGTTACAGTATGATTAGCTTTATCTCTTAGTTCGACGAGGCGCGCGCTTTCAAGCCAATGCCTTACTGCCCTAGCCATATTTTTTCCAACACCCATGCTAAGCATTAGATGTTCAGGGTTAAACAGAATACTAGAATTATCTTTTACAAGGGGTAGAGCCTTGGGAATCCACGCATGTCTAAGGGGAAAAGTTTCATGACCAGAGAAGCGTGGTTTTAAGCCCTCTAAATTAGTAATTATCATAGACAAGTATAATACTCGCTTCTGTCTGGAATACAAGTACGAGGTTGAGTTTCAGAGAATAAATATCTATATTTTGGTAGGTAGTACTCGTTGGATTCTGTTCAAGATGGCATCTAACAGCTTGTCATATGCTCACCACACCTAGGACAAGAATGCTTAGCATCCCATTCAACAACATTCGTAGAAGAACAGTCAGGACACCGATTTAGGAAACTTGGTGTAACATCGGGGTCTGCGATAAGACCCCCACCATGAAATACAATTGGAACTTCAACTAGTGATTTACAGCCCATGCAATGTCTGGTATCTACTGTAGCAATAGGTGCTTTATCAGGAGCATCCCAAACATCTGCGGAATATCCACAGGAATGACAGGTATACTTCGATGTAGCA
>Ga0307989_1001514_pt1 | contig 12311 bp, 17 predicted proteins | sample EllFjometagen185_FD_203164 | JGI IMG/M metagenome (GOLD analysis project Ga0307989, IMG submission 203164) | Marine microbial communities from Ellis Fjord, Antarctic Ocean - #185 | ecosystem: Environmental > Aquatic > Marine > Unclassified | place: Southern Ocean | collected 2014-10-08 | reverse complement strand
TATAAATTCACCATATAAAGCATTGGGCAAATTAGTTATGATATTTGTACTTCCTGTATATGCAATGTCAACTGGAATACCCTTAGCTATTACGGCTCTGTGGGTTTCAAGCTCATCCTTCATCCGCTTAAACAGTCCAATGTCATAGGCTGAAATTTCATCAAGGCCGAGTAATTGCTCATTCTCAACCTTCAACTCTGACAGCTCATTCTCCAATTTGATTATATCACGGAAATGATTGTCGCGCTCTTTGGTTGTTCGCTCATTCTTAAACTTCAACTCCTCAATCTCAATGTCTCTTAATGCCAGTTTATTCCTCAAGACTTGGATATCTTGGTCAATCACAATTTCTGATTGTTTGAGTCGATATTTTAGTTGGGTAATCTCTTTGTCTTTGTCTGTGAGTTGAGATTTTAGCCATTTTATATAAACAGGGCATGGTAAAAAGCTCTCATAGTTTAGCCCCGTTTCTTCCTCAAACTTTTTCTCATAATCAATCATATTTTCTCCTTTTCTTGACAACTAGGTGGGATTGGGTACATCTCACGCCCCACCCGATTGCCTTCTCGCCTTGTTCCCAAGGATTCCAGTGAGAGTATTAACTGGAATTATTGTGATCTCGCCTGCATCTTCCATGTTAATGTAACACCAAGTGCAGTATTCATCATCTGGATCAACTGTTTGTTCAATTCTTGATTGGCACTCAGGATTAAGGCAGGTCCACTCATCATCAAGCGGCGCATCATTAATCGCATAATCCAATTCATCCCAAACTATCTTAGACATTCTCTTTACTCCACTCATAGCATTCAGCATAGCCAGCTAGGTCCACCAGGTTATCTCTTCCCGGTGCGTTGACCTCCCTAGACAGTTTGACACACACCATAAACATAATCCCATCAAGTGCAGTCATGTCAGATATCTTTTTCTCACCCATGAGGACTTTAAAGATGTCCACTGTCCTGGCATAATCTTCCCAGGGATTACCATAGTCGTTGTTCCTGTCTCCATGGACCAGCCCTTGGGCCTCTTCAAGGATTGATTTGTGATCTGGGGTTTCACCTGCAAAAAAAATATTAACGTGAACCATATCACCACATTTAGGACAATCCCAGCATTCCTCAGTTTCTCGATCAAACTTAGTAAAACATCTTGAGCATTTTAAAGGTGTCATTTTGCCCTCGCTTTGGGAGATCCATCCCCCCGTTTAAACAGTATCGCCCATGCGATCCTTGCTCTCGCTTTAAAATCCAGTCCTTGATAGATAAGTATATTGCCAGTCATCTCTTGCTTGGCCCAGGATTTGGCGATCTTCCGTAGCTTCTTACTGTTACTCCCGCTCATTTTATTCTACTCCCCTGCATAACAACCTTGGCAGCTTCGAGTAAGGTATCATGTATTGACTCAAGGATCCCCTGGCGAAACAAACCATCAGCTTCTTTCTCTCCACCTGGAGATATGTCACACTGCATGCTCCTACTAAGAATCACGTCACCATTGTCAACTTTTATCAATTTCCCAGTCATGTACCATGCGTCAGTACCTGTAAATGAACTATTAAATATTACCGCATATTGGCTCATATTATAACTCCCTCCCTGTTGATTTAAAATTAGCGAAGTCCCTAAAATACTCCTTGGCCATCCTACAATATTCAGCATGTGCCTCTTCTGGCGTTGCGAATGACTGACTTCTTATACTTACTCCGTTATGTAAAATACTCGCATAATATCTGCGTCCATGTTTACCAACACCCTTTAGTCCGATCAGCTCTTTTTACGTTATTCGATTCTTCAGTACAGGCTTCATTCTTTTTCTCCTGAATCATCTCGTCTACCTGTCTGCTTGCTGGAACGCCAGTAATTGCACGTTGGAGCATCAAGTACTTGTGAGACTCATCGCTAATTCTAATGTTTTTCACCTTCATGTCCTTATTAATATATCACACATTCACACAATACCAAGAACTATATACTGAAATAATTAACTACTTCTTCGACTTCTTCAGCAGACCCAACGCACTCAGCAATTACACCGTGCTCCAGAGCATCGTCTAACCATGACTGTTGCAATGGTGTAGGTTTCATGCCTGGCTTACGCTTAACTTCAAAAGCGTACGCCTTACCACGTTTCCATGCAAGAACATCAGCCACGCCATTATTACCATAAAAGCCACCGGTAGTAACATATACCAGAAAGCCTTCACTCTTTAACAGCTTGACAATATCAGCAGAGATCTTTTTCTCAAGTGGTGCTAATTTCTTTTCTTTTGCTAGTTTTACCATGTGACCTCCTCTGGTGTTAATATATTCGTGAAAACGCTAAAGCCAAACTTTTTAATTGTTTTGAATATTTGCATTGCCACTTGTGGGACTATCGCATTCCCTAATCCTCTAACTCTGTCCACCCCACGGGATAACCCATTAAGATCTCGTACAATTCCGGCTCCCATATCGAAATCCCTCTCATATAACTCTCTGTCACCGCTGATGGTGAGTGCCTGTCCCTGCTTGCAGCATACGCCATCCTTTTGCGGCTTATGTCCCTGTAATCTCTCGCATTTGGAGTTGGCCACGATCCAGACACGATCCCTTCTGTGCTCTGCTCCCACGGATATAGCTGGAATAAGAAACGATTGGACTCTGTACCCAGAGTCTTCCAAGTCAGATAGTACTTCGTTGAATACCACCCCCTCATCCCAATTAATAAGGCCCCGAACATTCTCTCCCACAATCCATCTGGGTTTACACTCTCGAATGACTCTAAGCATTTCAGGCCAGAGATGGCGGTCATCTTCTGAGCCTCTGCGCTGTCCGGCCTGTGAGAATGGTTGGCAAGGGAAACCCCCTGTGAGAAGATCGATGTTTGCATAGTCTGTTCCCTTCATAGTCTTTATATCATCATGGCAAGGCACATCAGGCCAATGCTTCTTTAGTACTTTCTGTGCAAATGGTTCAATATCACAAAAAGAAACAACCTGGTGGTCATCTCCCCACACATTTCTAGCAGCGAGTGCGAACCCACCAATGCCACTAAATAAGTCGAGATGCCTCAAAACATCTCCTTCACATTAGGCACAACCACCCCATCGAACTTCCGCATTATGTCCAGAAACGCCACAACGGCATCAGTGAAGTCCAACTCAGTGAGCGAGGTGACCCCAGAACGCTCCATATCAAGGTAGGCAGGGTCGAATACCGCTTTACCATCTATCGTCCGATTTGGACCATCCCAGAGCCCCACAGTGAATCCTTGCAATGGTTCCTTCTTAAACGTTACCCATGTAATCGCATCTTTCATTGAGTACGATAAGAACCCTGGATTGGGTGCCTTAAACTCAATATCATATCCTATTGCAATCTGGGTCATTTTCTCAACACCCCGGTGCCAATTCTTAACCGCACTCTTTAGATCCTGCTCTGACATTACCATGTGCTCTTTTTCTAGCTTGGTCGTGTAGTTTTTGAAGGTTAAATAGTCTGGATGTTGCCAAAAACTCTGTAAATTCATCATTTTCTCCTCTTTTCGTTTAAAAAATGTAACTAGTTGTAACTAGTCACTCTGAAAAATGTATGCACTCTAAGCCCCTACTGAGTACCGTTGTATGCAATGTATGGGGTGTAACTGTGAAATATCGCACCATGTCCAGAAAATCCATAAGTTTTCTCTCTATAGGCGTCCAGATTCGTGCATACACTGCATACACTGCATACATTTAAGCTATATAAGGGCTGTAGCGTTTTAAAAGTGCATACATGACACCATACAAATCCGAAAAAGTGCATACATTTAGTCCAAAACATCATCTTTGTTCACTTTTTCGCCCCAAAGTCCGGCAGAAATTAGTTTTTTGATGCTCAAAATACGGACACTTTTGATCGCGGTGGTTCCATCGTACCCCATCCGCGCTGATTTGTAATCCAAAAAGTAATCCATCTTCCTTATTTGCTTGTTAAATTCAGACTCTGAGACCATCTCATTTGAGTATTCTGTCTCTCTTGCCCATTTTTTGAATTTAGGGTAAGCTTCCCTGGTATTGATAAATAGCCTAGTGCCATCGGTTGACAGTTTTATCTCATACCCTGATAGAAGGTTTCCTTCCATCATTGTCACCATAGCCTCTATAACGAAATCTACGGCGCTTCTTGTTCCAGTGCCATACTCGTCTGTATAAGTTGCTTGAGCTCTGCTAACGGCCTCCTTGGCACTCCCAGTGAGTAATTTAAGCCCCTGGTCCTGGAAGAACCGCGTCATCAGCTCCAACCCAAACCTGACCATGGATGTATTATGGATAGGTCTGTCTGCATTCCGATTGGTAACCTCTTCTTCGCTCCATATTTTCATGAGTTCATCATCGGTGACTGTAAGCGTCCAATTTAGAAACGCATTCCCAAAGGCCATCATGGGGAGGTCTTTCATTGCCAGGAAGTTATCAGTGTACTGGAAAGACTCCTCTTTCGACATAAAAACCTCCACTGATCTCTCAACCAGGGCAGTCTCAGTAAAACCTTCCTCACCGATATACACAGCTGGTGCTATCTGGGCATAATCCACAGTGGTAAGGTTGGCCCTACCCCTGGATGTTATATTGCCATCATAGGTTCCACGGATAGCTTCTGATACGAGTTGTTTTTGTCTGAGCCCCCACTGTGATGGTTTATATTCATCATAGAATATCGGGAACATATTCGAGCTGGCATTGGTCACGTTGTATACAAATTTAGTAATGTCGCCCACGTGCTTGCTTTGGTCGATATCACCATAGAACTTTTGCATCACCACCTTAACCATCTGGGTCTTACCGCACCCTGCTTGGCCATGTATGATCAGGCAGGGCATTCTCAGCCCTTTTTGCGCTCTCAACCTGGCACCAACCATGTTCGCAGCCATCCAACCAACTATGGTGCCGGTGATAGCCAGGTTGTTGAACATAAATAGCATAGGTTTGATCTTCTCGATGTCGTTTAGTTTGAGGGTTGTATTTTCATCATGGACCAGCTGCTTTTTGACTCCGACATTGTAATAGGTCAGGTCTTCCACTGATCCAGTCTTATCCCAAGCACAATTCTGGGTGAGTACAGTCCAGTTGCCAAGTCTACTGGTTTTGTGTAGCCCTGCGACTGAATGGCCTTTCAATTTCTTAATACCAGGGTACGATTCGTCAAGGTAATCCATAATCCTAAGTAGTCCACCACCGTCACCATAGTATGAGAGCCTGCCCGTGTTAAGCATTTGTGCTTTCATTTGCTTTGGATCAGCAAGAGTCTCAGATGTGATCGCAACATTCTTTATGATCTTACCTTTGGAATGTATATCGAAAATGCGCTCTGTCGACCCATCGACTGACACTTCTGACACTGGAGTGAGGGTAAAGTTGGACAATTCCTTGGTAACCTTATCGCTTATCCGGTGATAATACCTACCGTTTTCCTCATACACGGGCATTTCAATAATATGTGAGGTCTTAACCCCTGCTGCTGCTGGCGACTTATAGCCAACGCTAACCTCGGCACCAGGGTAATTGGAGTTGTCTTTGATCCATTGGTGGGTGATCGGTTTCATCCCCTGACACCCAATTATCTTCTTATCAGTGGCTTGTCGGTCATACCTCTTAGGGTCCATGGATGAGATGTTATGGATAGCTTTTACACCGTCCTCACCGTATGGCAATAAATTAGTTATCATTGCCAACCACGCATCATGGTCCACATCTTTTGGGTAATCGCGGCACCACTTTAAAAAAGGATCATGCAATACTTGTTGCAGGCCATCATCTGCGTAACTATAAGTCACGGTGTCTTGGCCATACTCGGTGGACTGGTCTATCTCGTCACGCAGGCCCCACTGGTCCAGTATAACATTCATCTGTGAGGTACTAATAGGGATAACAGTCCCTAACCACAGCTCAATATCATCAGGGTCGTTTGTATACTCAGTGCCATCGCGGTCAAAAAATACCGTGTTCTGTGGACAGAAGTGCGCTGAGAATGGCATGTGGATAAGGTTACCAAAGCCTTTAGTGTCTTTGTGTACCCTGTCCTGGGATGGGAATAACCTGTCCATAGATGACAAGGACTGCGCTTGGGCCTCAGTGATCAGCGCCATCATGAGTTTACGAGCTTTCCATGACTTGACTACATCATTGAAGAACATCCAGATATGTAGCCCGTTCCCAGATTTCGAGCGTTCGGTATAGATAGGAAGCTCTAAGGCGTCAGCAATAGTATAAATTCTCTCAAGTGCCATCTCGACATCACGTTTTTCCTCATCATCGTGGATGTCGAAGTCAGCAGCGACCCATTTGCACTCATCTTCTTTGAGTAAAGGATAAATGCCGATCCCTTTGTCCTTGGTATTGGTGATATGTGACTGTAATATTTCTACTGTGAATGGTTCTTTTATAGATTTGTAAGCGAATCTTTTTTCTCTTTGTGGTTTCCAACACTTCGCATAAACGTCAGTTCGAGCTTGGAACAGGTCGTATAATTCTTGTATGACGGTCATATCTCTCCTGTCAAAAAAGAGGGCGCAGTCTCCCACGCCCTCTCAGGTTTATCGGTTTAGTAAGATGGAGCTTCTGTCGAAGCATCATCCTTTATGACAACACGGCGAGTAGAAGATGCTTTCCAGCATTCTAGTGCCAAGTTGGCCATATCTTGATCCTGTAGCATGGCTTTTGGTTGCACCTTGCCTACCAGTTTCTTGAATTTGTTACCATTAGACTCGCCATCCTCAGTTGAGAACTTGGTCCAACATTTCCAGGCAGGACTCATTCGGTTCAGTGCAAAGTTCATTGACTTGGCATTTCGGTATGAAGATCCCTTGAAGTTTAAGAGGATTGGGTAATCCGTTCCTTTGCGGATTACAACATAATGATATGTGTCAACAGCGGTGCCGTTAAGGAAGTCTTTATCATCCTTGGCCTTACGGTCATCTGCTGTGATGATCTCGCCATCATCCCAGTGGATGCCATCGCTTGAGAATTTAAGAGTCTCACGGCGGTCGCCATCCCCTTTGGGACCTGACATTCTACTGGTTTTTTTCATATCAACCACAAGGGCATCAAAAGGGCCTTTGACGAGCTCAGATATTGAGCTATCGTAGAAGTCACCGGGCTTCCAATTGATATCCTCAAGCTCTTCCCACTCCACTCCCTTTTGCAGAAGTTGAATGTGAGGTAGGACCACATCCTGGGTGTCCAGGGCTAGGCCATTATATTCCTCTCCCTCAAGTCCGTAGTTAATAGTTGACAATGCTGAATCTGCTTGTTTCGTTACTGCTTTGGTCATTTTTACGTTTCTCCAATGCTAGGCGTTGTGCCTTTGTTTTGAGTTTTTGTAGTTGTTTTGTAGTCATCTGGTCATAGTTGCTATCACCTGATATTGCCATTAAGTGCGGTTTATCGAACCGCTGGATATACTTGAACACCCTTCCCGTGTTCTTTTCCATTCTTGTCATCTCGTTTATTAGCCAGCCGTAGTCAGTTGTAAAGGTAACTAACTGCTCTAGCCCCATTTCAAGGCTTTGATCCTCAGAGACCGCCGTCTCTATTAATTGGGACAGCAATGAGGTCTGTATTGCCTTTTTCTCAACACGTTTCATAATTATGCCTTCCTCAGACTTAATTTTTCGATTGTTTTGAAATTAACAGATTTTGGCATCGGGAGTTCACCAGCCATGATATCGTTATAGAGGTCCTGGAGTGGCGCCAACGTGTTCTGGTTATAATTGACAGACTCGTACCCATTGCGCAAGAGATATTTACGCCAGGCAGACCAATCCAACACCTGCACAGCGACCTGTTCCTTCTTCGAAGCCGTACCAGCACCTTTGATTGAGATTACTTCCGACTTGTCTTCATCCTCCTCAATTGTGAGGTTTGATTGGATATAGCCTTTAAGGTAGATCATTTTGGCTGAGTGATCATTCACCGTTGAGGTGACCTCATCAACATGATCTTTCAGTGTACGCCACTGGCGTATCGCCTCGTTGATATTCTCAGGTTCAATAGCCAAAGCATTTTCAATCTCCAGTTCATTAAACGTATGGATTAGCTCGGTTACCATTCTAGTTCTCCTCTTCAATTAATCCGTTGATTATCTCATTCAACGATTGTTTCTTAATAATAGCATTATATATCCGCTTGTCAACAGTGTTCTTACTCAACAGATAAATATAATTTGTCACCTTATTCTGGCCTATCCGGTGGACCCTGGCCTTAGATTGCTCCATGTCGTCCAGCGAGTAGTTCATACTAAAGTATACCACATTGCTGCAGGAGGTTAAAGTGATCCCGTACTTGGCAGCTGATACGCTGGCAAAGATTAGACGAACATCTCCATCCTGGAATTCTCTAATCTGTCGTGCCTGGTCTTCAGCGTTCTGGCCACCAGTAATGAATGACGCTTCAGGATACTTCTCTTTAAAAATATCAACCTCACCTCGATAAGTATAGAATATAAGAACCTTTTCATTCTGTAAATCTCCCATAATAATGTCATCAAGTTCTTTCAACTTAGAACTCTCGAATCGGTGAGTCTTACTCTCTGGATCATAAATAAACCCTGAGCTGATTTGACTAAGCTTATTTAGCACTGTTGCCTTGGTGGTGGCTGGTACGTTTCCGTCCTTGAGTGTCAATACCATCGTTTTTTTCATTTCGAGATAGTATTGTGCTTGTAGCTTTGTCATCTCCACTTCGCGAATAGAAAATATCTGTTCAGGAAGGTCCAGGCATTGGTCCTTTGTGTGTCTGATCACATAGGGCTTCACTAGATCAGTTATAGCACGTTCGGCACCCTGCTTGGGCACCCACTCTTTTTGCTGGTAACTGTACGGGTCTGGAGTAAAGAAATCGCTCCTGAATCCCCAAAATGATTTTCCCAGCAATCCTCGCGCCACAATATTCGTAGGTGAGTATATCTCTTGAAGATTGTTGGGGGTCAGGAGACCGCTTAACAAGACGATATATCTCATCGACTTTGAGAGTTTCGTTATTTCTTTTGTCCATTTCGCCCTCGGGTTTTTTAATTTTATTGCTTCATCGCATACTAAAACGCTAAATTCATCCTCAAAGTCGAACTTTCCGTGCATCGATTCGTAATTCGTCACATAGATAGTAGCGACTGTATTAAATCCAGCGAGTTTCTGTTTCTTCGTGCCGATACATGGTTGGATGGCAATATGAGGAACAAATTTATGAACATCAGCGACCCAACCTGTTAGGATTATTGATTTTGGGGCTATCACAAGCACTTTCAAAGACGGGTCATCTTTTAAGAGATGGTCAATATAGGCAAGTGTTGCCAAAGTCTTACCGGTGCCCATGTCGCCAGCATTGATGAACTTCTCATTCTCAATAGAGAACGCCAGGACCTCTTTTTGGTGGTTAAAGAGTTTCATCTGAGACTGGCGTTCAGAGCATTGATAATTATGTCTAAAAACTTTTCAGCACAGTCTATCCATATCGTATCGTCCTCACTATTGGAGTCTAAAATACCGAAATACCCATTATTTTTAACACGGTTTACACATGAGAATCTATCCATCATTCAGCCACCACCTTATTGGGATAAGATTCAAACGTCATCCCATACTTCTTCAATTTCCCATTGGTCGCCGATTTCATGGCTCTGAGTGTATTTGCCTTGACCTGCAACCTTTTAGCCATCGTTGGATTGTCACACCCAGCCTTGACCATCTCTATCACTCCCAACTGTCCCTCAGAGAGCCTTAGGAGCTCAGACTTGGTAGATCGGACTGTGGTGGCCTTGGCCTGTTGGCATTCCTGACATATATCATTAAATGGATCTTCAAACTTTAGTGAATCCTTAGAAAAGTTGTATGCGAACATATACTTCTCACCATTGTGGATTGGTTTAGTCACCCCACATTTGGTACAGGTCTTCTCTTTCTTAATGCAGGTTGGACATTGATAAGTATTTGCCAACCTTGACTTAACAATGTCACCACAAAAATGGCAATTGGCGTATGATGAGGTGCTCATATCTTCATCTCCTCTTCTGTTATCATAATTTCTTCGCGGAGTCTTCCGTACTCTGCCCGATCGACATTATCTGCCCTATGTATTGCTATCAGTGCAGCGAGCTTGTCGCGGCGCTCAATCTTCTCTTTTAACGTCACTGTTCACATCCTCTCTAACTTCTTGTAGGAGCTCGATAAGCTCGTTAATCTGGTCAACTGATTTCAACTGGACTCCATCTACACCGATATTGAGCCTGACGTTCATATTATTTGTAATGAAGTCACGGACAACGATACAGTCAGCAGTCTTTGATTTGAATTGTTTTGTTTGTGAGTGGTTCGACAACATCTAAGCCTCCTGTGCTTTCCGGGAAGATAGCACCCACAGCCAAATAGTCAAGCGAAAAGATTATTATGTGAATGTCTTGACTTTTACATAAAGTTGTATAGTTTATAGCACGAGAGGAGTATAACTATGAGTACCTTAAAGAAGAGATCAGGCATTTACCAGTATCACCATGGAGACCATCGCGTCTCATTGAGGACACGAGATCTTCCTATTGCCAAGAAGTTGCAAGATATCATGGACCTGAAGAGGCTAACTGGCCAATTGGATGTACAGCGGATCAGAATCTCAGGTATTATTGGTAAATACCAGGTATTTATAAGAGAAACTGACACAATACAGGCATCCACTAAGTTAAAAGTTTTGCAGCAGATGTCGTTATTCGCCACCTTCTGCAAACAAAATGACATATTCGTGGACCAGTTAACTGCGCAGTATTTCCATAGTTACGCCAGATGGAGGTCGATTTCGAGTGTCAAAAATGACTTAATGGCCATAAATAAAATGTTCACCTGGGGCGAATCATTAGGGTATAACCTTAAGGTAGCTATCCCGATTTCAGGGTACACCCTTAAGAAATCAACCAAACACCGTGCCATCACTCCCCAGGAGTGGCAGATAGTATTGGGCTCCAATTCGCCATATCTTGAGCTATACAAGTGGCTCTATTACACTGGACTCAGACCAAGTGATGTGATTAGGGTGGATGAAAGTATGATAAGGGATAATATTTTACACCTTACGCCACAAAAAACGGAACAAAGTTCCAATATTAGCATATTAATACCGCTTCATAAGACTTTATTTGTAATCCATACTATGCCAAATCTGGATAAAGCCCGCCGTGAGCTCAAATCTATCTTAGGTTCCGATGTAACCCTGTATTCGTTCAGATATTCCTTCAACGCAAGGATGAAAGAGGCTGGATTGTCCCTAGAGGAGAGGAAAGACGCAATGGGCCACACCAATATTAGGACCACCGAGGGATACAGTACCCCTGATATTTCGCACCTCACAGCACATATAAGTAATCTGGATTAAATCTTTACCTCAAACACGACAGTCTTATTGACCAATTTATCAGATGACTTGGCGTGATATGCTGATAAACTGGCATCGATATCATACCCTTTTCCATTAGCATGTTGCAGGTCAACCTTTATTCCGTTTACATTAGAGTCCTCGTCCACCACAAATAAGTTCTGCGATGGTCTACTAATCAGGTTTAGTCCGAACTCTGAATATGCGTTGGCCCCGACAAGCGAACTGGATCTTGCATAGATGTCTCCAATAGAGGCCTCGTGGATGTGTCCGAAGATAATATAGTCTATCCTCACCTCTCTGGACGCATACTTGCCAACCAGCTTTGTAACGGTGTCCAGAACCTTTCCCTTGAGACCGTGTCCATGCAGTAATAAGAAATTGGCACCACCAACACATACGACTTGCTCAGTAGGGTGCCCGTGCATAAACCTTACATCCGTTTCCTCGAACCTCATTGCCAGCATATTATGGATAGTCCAGTCATAATTGTGTGTTGCCGTCACGCTATCCCAGCCAGGCTCCTGGTCAACACGGCCCTCGTTCCCTGTTACCCCTGTAACTGATACACGGAAGTACATCGCAATCTCTGCTATGAACTGCGAGAGGATGTCCACCGCCAGGAATGTTGCCATCGACCTGTTGGTTGCGTTAGACAAAAGCTCGTCCAGTCTCCGGTCGCTGTTCATGAAGTCTCCGGTACAAGCAATAAGAACATTATTAACATCGTATGCGTTAAACACTCTTACGGCCTCTCGCGCATACTTCTTAAGTCTCTGACTCGCTATCTCAAATGAATACTTATTGTGTGGCAAGTCAACCAACTCATTAAAGTGAAGGTCTGATAACTGGATGACACCAGCAGATTTAGAACCAGTCTCCGTAACAATGGCAGTTGTTTTGTGGAATTTATTGGCATTTACTACTTTAATTAGTTCTT
>Ga0307989_1001513_pt1 | contig 12313 bp, 10 predicted proteins | sample EllFjometagen185_FD_203164 | JGI IMG/M metagenome (GOLD analysis project Ga0307989, IMG submission 203164) | Marine microbial communities from Ellis Fjord, Antarctic Ocean - #185 | ecosystem: Environmental > Aquatic > Marine > Unclassified | place: Southern Ocean | collected 2014-10-08 | reverse complement strand
GTAAAAAAAAAATATTGATCAGTATTATTTTGGTATTCAGCATTTTTTATTTATAAAATTCTAACCGTTAATCCTACGTTAATATTCGTTATATGTCTATATGTTCCAAATTTCATATGATTCGCTTAAAATATCGTTATTGTTGCTTTTAATCACCCACCAATATTATAGCAATAATTATTTTGGCGTCCGAATTGTTACCTTTTGACATGTCGAAGAATATCCTATTTCAAAACCACAGATAATTTCGTATTTTGTCTCATTTTAATGATCCATTCCTGAGTGCCGGTCAGTTGTGAACCGGCTCTAACAAAAATATTTGAAGCAGCGTTATGATAATTTAAATTAGGAAGTTCTGACATCGAAACTGTTTTAGGACCGGACTGTCCAGACAAAGTATAATTGTACATATTAATGGATCCGATTTGATAGGTGCTAGTACCCACAGTAGAATCAAAAGATGTTTCTGTATTATACTGATAATACTGGGGAATATCTAATTGGTCAGAAAGCAGTACGGAAACCCCCCATCTTTGTAAAACTTCACTAAAATTAAAATCGTATCCCATTTGAGAAAGTGCATAATTAATAGCACCAGTGTCCGTATAAGGTGATTGCACCAAGTGTTTTAAAATATTAGCCCCGCCAAAATTTCTTAACAAATAGGCACCAAAAGCATAATTAACGGAATAACTGTATGAAGCATCCCAAATCACTGCTGATTGGTCATTATAGTAGATATACCCGGGTAGCCTACCATCGGTATTGCCGGATATTCCCGCACTAAAATCACTGTAAGTGACTCCTCTGGGTCCATTGACTTCCAGTTTACTTGACATCAGATCTTCGGACATCAGGGAAGACATTTCGTTTAGCCAGGTATCACTGGCTGTACCTTCTGCCCTTAACACCGGTTTTTGATAAAAGTTAATCATATGCTGGAATTCATGGGAGAGCGTTGATAATACCAGTTCCGGGTAATAATCTGATATTTCCCAGCTAGTATCTTCCTCAGTTGCAGCCAATACTGAATCCATATAAAAAATCAGACGCTCATTAGAGGTCGGAGTTTCTGGATAAGAACTTAGGTAATTATCCTTGGCATGAAAATATCCGATAATTGTACCGTCTGAAACAGCTGGAATATCATAAAACAGAATATCAATGGTGTCCTTTTGACTAGCAGGAATTAAAACACTCGAAGAGTGGTTGCCCCAGGGGGCACCGATCATATCGGTCATCCAGCCGTAAATATCATTGTTTCCGTCCTGCAGAAATTTATCTAAAAAGGTCTCTGCCATAACTGTATTCATACAATCCGAATCCACCTCACAACTCCCCCCAGTAAAATCTTCGTTGGCAACCCAAATATTGACAGTAAAATCACCAACAGCACGAGTTGCCTGGCAAGTACTATCTACAATGGTCAAATGATTATAATATGCTAAATCAATACTTTCATTAAGCTCTATTGTTGTACCAACCGCAGTTAATTGAAGTGCTGGTATTTCACCTAACTGGAGCTGCATCTCATTAAGATCATCACCTTTAGGTAACATCGGGGGGGGATGATTATTAAATTCTCTAATATTAGACGGAAATGTATAAACCGAACCCGGTGTTTCTATCGCTGCGGCATTATTTCCGGATAGATTTATTCGGGTTTCCTCGCTGGAAACCGATGGTTCCATACTATTAGACTGAACTTCAATATCAGAAGAAAGAGTTGTATCGGTCGGATTGGTAAAAATAAAATAAACATCTTTAGGGGTACTACCAATATCATGGGAATAAACAAAGGGCCACTCACCGCCTTCAGCTGAGGAATGGACAATATCTCCCTGCCCGACAACCGGTGGAGACATGGAGGTTATAGTTTCAAGATCCGTGTTCCGGCAAGCAGACAGGAATATCAAGAGAACAATTAAAAAATAGATAAAATTGTGCCGCATATTTTAATTGGTTAAACTGTTTAAAATTTTATGAGATAATGGATATTATAGTGCGGATATTTCATTTATACCACCTTTAGGCGGATAATCTGAAAAAAACTGGCTTAAGGAAATCAGGAGGTGTCTAATTTTTAATTTTAAATCGCTCACCAAAAATTGCACTACCAACACGAATCAAGGTAGCACCTTCTTTTAAGGCTAAGTGATAGTCAGAAGTCATTCCGGCTGAGAGCTCTACCATTTGATCTTTAATATCTAATCTGGCTGCTTCACTAATCATTAGTTCACGCAAGTGGGCGAATATTTTTTGATTCCCCGAATCATTCAAACCAGGGTCGCCAATGGTCATCAAACCCGTTAATTTAATATTGGGTAGTTCGATAATCTGGTCTGCTAATTGTTTCAGTTCATCCTGAGTCCTTAAACCGGACTTTGTTTCTTCTCCGGATAGGTTCATTTGAATTAAAACATTTAGGCAAGAATCTTTTTCCAGACACTTCTTACTTAACAATTGTGCCACTTCAAGATTGTGGAGGGTATGGATGGTAGAAAAAATACTGGGACAGTATTTCGCTTTATTCTTTTGAAGTGGTCCGATCAGGTGCCAATCAGCTGTTTCCGGAAGTTGGGGATATTTATCTCTGGCTTCCTGAACACGATTTTCTCCAAAAGATCGTTGTCCGGCCTTAAAAGCCCGCAGAATTAATTCCACGGGTTTTGTTTTAGAGACCGCTATTAATTTGACATCTTCACGATTATCAGAAGCCTGGCGAATATTTTCTAAAATCTGCGCCAGATTCTCTTCAATAGGTATCATAATAAATGTTGGTTTACAGCTTTTTAAATAGCAAGGTTCCGTTAGTGCCACCAAAACCGAAAGAGTTCGTCATCGCATACTGAATCTCTTTATGAACTGCCTGATTCGGGGTAACATCCAAATCACACTCCGGATCTAGATTATCGATATTGATGGTTGGTGGTATCAGACTTTTTTCCATCGCTTTAAGGGTCAAAACTGATTCCAATCCGCCTGCAGCACCTAGTAAATGCCCAGTCATTGATTTGGTCGAACTAATTGAAACTGCTTCAGCGGCAGAATCACCTAAAGCTGCTCTGACTGCTTTGATTTCATTAGCATCACCACCTGGAGTTGAAGTACCGTGAGCATTGATATAATTAATATCTTCAGCGTGTATCCCCGCATCCTTAATTGCATTTTTCATTGCAATGGCAGGACCTTCCATTGTGGGAGCCGTGATATGATTCGCATCAGAACTGAAACCATATCCTACCAGTTCAGCATATATTTTTGCGCCCCTGGCTTTGGCAAATTCATATTCTTCCAGGATTAATATCCCGCAACCTTCACTGAGTACGAAGCCATCCCGATCTTTATCGAAAGGACGACTGGCTTTTTCGGGCTCATCATTCCTTCTCGAAATCGCTTTCATTGAACCGAAACCACCAATTGCCAGAGAGCAAATTGTTGATTCGGCACCACCGGCGATCATAACTTTAGCATCACCTCTTTCAATAATTCTGGCGGCGTCTCCGACAGAATGATTTGATGATGAGCAAGCTGAAACAGTGGTTGCACAATAATTTTTTGCCCCATATCTGATAGAAACATAGCCGGAGGCCATATTCGTAATGGTCATGGGAATGAAAAAAGGAGTTATCTTCGAAGGACCCCGCTTTTCAACCACACTACTATAGTGTTGAATAGTTGGAAGTCCACCAATACCGACACCAATTGATGTGCCGACATCATAACCTAATTCTTCAGTAATTTCCAATTGCGCATCTTCAAGAGCTTCATCACAGGCCGCCAAAGCGTACTGGATAAAAATATCCATTTTTCGAAGATCTTTCTTAGTAATAAATTTTAAGGGATCAAAACCTTTAACTTCACCTGCGATTTGCGTAGTACATGCAGACGCATCAAATTTCGTAATGGTCGTGATTCCGCTTTTACCTTTGGACACACCTTCCCAAGTATCAACTACATTATTTGCGATGGGATTGACAGTGCCCAGGCCAGTGATAACTACTCTTTTTCTCATAGCCTACATCCGATTCTTTACTTAAGTTACGTTTTCCGGAGTTTTAGACGAATAGTCATCTAAAACTATCGGGAAATTGATTAGGACAGAGCTTTTGTGATATGAGTAACGGCAGCGCCAACAGTTGTTATTTTTTCTGCTTCCTCGTCTGGAATTTCAAGGTCAAATTCTTCTTCAAAAGCCATTACTAATTCAACTGTATCTAATGAATCAGCACCTAAATCATCAATAAAACTTGATTCTTCTTTGACTTCATCTTCATTAACGCCTAGTTGATCAATAATAATTTTTTTTACTTTATCTGCAACGTTTTCTGTACTCATTTTAACTCTCCAAATTTGGAAGATTATACTAGTGATATGTAAAAATAGAAAAATATATCAAAGAGAAAGTTATTAACTGGCAAAAATGTCTAACGAAATAAAATTCTTTGTCAAACATTTCTTTAATTTTTTACCGGTTTAAAACATTCCACCATTGATATGTAAAGTCGTACCGGTCACATATTCCGCCAGTTTCGTGGTAAAAAACAACACACCATTTGCGACATCTTCAATCGTCCCTAATCGTTTCATTGGGATCTGTTCAGATAAACGTTTTTTCTGATCATCTGAAAGTTTGTCTGTCATATCTGTTTTAATAAATCCGGGTGCTACCGCATTACAGGTAATATTACGGGAAGCTACTTCTTTAGCCAGTGATTTTGTAAACCCGATCAATGCGGCTTTGGTGGATGAATAATTAACCTGACCCGGATTACCGGTAAATCCAACCACAGAACTCACATTGACAATCCTACCAAATCTAGCTTTCATCATCGGTTTGATCACTGCTTTACTCATATTAAACACACCATTGAGATTGATATTTATAACATCATCCCATTGTTGTTTTGTCATTTTTAAGAACAGTGTATCCCTGGTAATTCCTGCGTTATTAACCAGAATATCAACAGCTCCGAACTCAGTAACCACCTGATTTGTTATTTCGATGCATCTATCCATGTCAGTAATATTTCCCTGGTAAAACCGACTATCTACACCCAATGCTTTGATTTCATCAACAACATCTTCTGCACCATCTGAAATAATATCGATAAAACAAACATTAGCTCCGGCTGTGGCCAGAGTTAAACAAATGCTTTTACCAATACCTCTGGAGCCACCTGTTACTAAAGCTGTTTTTCCTGAAAGATCAATCATATTAAGTTCTTGTTAAAATTGAAAAATGTCACCCAGTTTTTTTACCATGAGTGGTCGACACAATATAATATGACGCTAAAGCGGCACTCTAAACTATCAGCCAATCAGAATCTGCTTTATTTTGATACTTAGCTGCTAGGCCTGCTTCTTAATTAATATATCGTTATATTCCAAAATTTTTTCTTCCATACGCTCTACTAATTTTGCCTGGGCAGCCCATTCAGCAAAATTTATCCCAAACAACAGCGCTTCCGGATTTGAGCTACCATGACAAACGATACCATTACCTTTGAGCCCTAAAAGCGGAGCCCCACCAAATTCAGCATAATTAGTTCTTTTCTTAAGTCCTTTAAAAGCCGGCATCATCAACACCGCACCAATTTTAGCTAAAAGTGATTTTTTTATTTCCTGTTTCAAGGCATTGCTAACAAAATTCGCTGCACCCTGAACAGATTTCAATAGGACATTGCCTGCAAATCCATCTGTAACAACGATATCAATATCGCCGTTAAAAAATTCCTTGCCTTCAATATTCCCCAAAAAATTAAGGGAACTACTTTTTATTAAATCATAGGCGCCTTTTGACAATTCATCACCCTTACCTTCCTCAGCACCAACATTCAGCAAACCGATTCTGGGTTCTTTTACAGAATGAATATTTTCCATATAAACATCCCCTAAAATAGCAAATTGTAGCAGATGTTCCGGGGTACAGTCCATATTGGCACCGGCATCAACTAACAAGACTTTGTTGGATTTTAATGAGGGTAAAAGGGCACTGATACAGGGACGATCAATACCAGGGATGGTTTTCAGGACAAAACGACCGATGGCCAGCATTGCTCCTGAATTCCCGGCACTAACAACACCCTCTGCGTCACCGCTTTTATGGAGGTTATAACACACCCGCATTGACGAATTTCTTTTAGACCGAAGTGCAGAAGCAACCGGTTCGTCCATATCAACAATCTGAGTTGTATGGACAATTTCCACCTTTTGACTATTAAATCGAAGCCCATCCAGTTCTTTTTTGATCGCAGGTTCATCACCCACCAAAATAACACTGATGTTTTTTTCATTAACAGCTTTAATGGCACCTAGTACTGGATTTTTGGGGAACAAGTCCCCACCCATGGCATCAATTGCAATTGTCATAAATGATATTGAAAAGGTTAAGAACAACCTCTAAAATGGAGGGGGTTATTCTATTCTTCTACAGCAACAATCTGCTTGCCATGATAGTAGCCACATTTGGGGCAAACGCGATGTGGAAGGATCATTTCCTGGCAGTTGGAACAAGTTATAAAATTTACCTGAGGTAATTTTTTATGTGTCCTTCTTTTTTTACTTACTGAACGAGAAGTTCTACGTATTGGTACAGCCACGATATCTCCGTAGACAAAGGTTAATATTCTATAATGAAAACTTGAATCTAATCAGTCAAATTCAAATTTTTCAAAACTTTAAAGGGATTATTTAGGTTCTGTTCTTCACAATCGCAGGAGCTTATATTTCGATTAATGCCACACTGCTGGCAAACCCCTTTGCATGTTTCCGAACATATTACAGACATCGGAAGATCCAGAATAATCTGATCTTCAAAATAGTCTGCCAGTGATAGTTCAAATCCTTGGTAATATTCAGAATCTCTTGATTTTATATTAATTTCAACATCACTGTTTTCTTCCGGTCGAGACTCTTCTGGCATTAAATCCAGCTCAAATTCCTTATCCAGAACTACTTGTGTGGAAGAAAAACAAAAATCACAGGGTGCATTTAATGTGATTTGATATTCTCCCTTTAATATAATAAATTCTTTATCTCTTTTTAAGGCTGCTACACAGATAGCTTTTTCAAATTGGTATTTAGCACCCAAGCGTTTAAGCTCAGACTGCATTAATTCAAATGAATATCGACTGAATTCTACCTTGAGATTGTCAACTTTTATTCGCATTCCCTAAAGCCATTAAATATAGATGTAGAACTATTATCTGTCAACAACCAACAAGCACTTCAAATCGTGGATGTTTAAAAAGCAAAAGGCAATTCAGGACTTGACAGTATTGCGCAAATTTCCAACAAATTAAGTTTTAGTTAAGTAGACCTTTCTTAAGGAATTATTTCATTTTGTCAACCGGTGATTTTATTTCCATGTTTTTATTGAAATAAAATCAAGCGTTAAGGTACGGTTATTCGTACTTAATTAGCTACATGTCAGTAAAAACTCAAATCCTAAAAAACCGAGTTAAAAAACACCATGCTAAAACACCCATTTTCACCATCAGATCAAAAAAAACTAGACCAATTTGTAAAGATCGAAAATGGCACTATCATCTATCCTACTGAAACATACTATGCATTAGGATGTAGTGCTCTTTCTTCATTGGCAGTTAAAAAAATATATCACTTAAAGCATCGGTCTGAAAAAGAACCTTTATTGATTCTGATCAATTCCTGGGAAATGTTGAAAAAATATGTTAAACACCTCAATCCAAACCATCAGACTTTTTTAGAGCAATATTGGCCGGGACCATTAACAGCCATTTTCGAAAGTAATGGAAAATTGTCAGATGAATTAAATTTATCCGATAGACGGATTGCCTTTCGCATGACATCAGATCTTATCGCTCGGGAATTAATTTCAAAAATGAATGTACCACTGGTTGGTACCAGTGCCAATATTTCTGGTTTAGAAGCTGTAACAACTGCCCTGAGTGCCTTTCAATATTTTAATACAGGGGTAGACCTTTATATCGATGGCGGTTCCACCCCTGGTGGCTTACCATCTACTATCATTAAAATGAAGGAAAACGGTGGATTCTCCATGATCCGAAAAGGAGCCATCACATTAAATTAGGGTTTTGGACCGCTGCCGGCAAAGTTCTTTCTGGTCATTCAGCTTCAACTCGGTAAAAATACTTTCAGCTAATTCCCAATACGATTTCCGATACCTGTTTTTTGCCAAAGCAAACTGAATATGCCTGCGGGCTGCCGCCAGATTTTTTTCCTGTATAAATATTTTTGATAAGTGGTAATGACTTGAATGACAATTTCTATTAAATTCAAGCGACTGATAGAAAAAGACTTTAGCTTCCTGAATGGAATCCTGATCCAACAATGCCAAACCCATTTTCCGATATCCTTCATCTGTCTTTTGATGAGTAATCGATTGTTCATACATGGTTATTGCTTTTTTAAAAGCCCCTTTCGCTAACTCAAGATCCCCGAGTTGAATCCAAAACAGTCCATTTTCTGTTTCCAGATCTAGTCCTACCTGAATAGTTTTAGCTGCGTTTAATGGATCATTTTGCTTCAGATAGGCTTCAGCCAAAAAGTAATAGATAACTGCCTGTTGTGGAAATCGCTCTATGATATCCGTCAACAAAGAAATAACCACGCCATAATTTTTTAAGGTGATATGGTAGTTCGCTAGTCTTAAGTAATATTTCAGTACTCCGGAACATTTGGTGATGGCTTTATTCAACACTTCAGTTGCTAATCGGGTTTGACCAAATTGATGTAACAATTCTGAAAAACTGATAATAGCAGATGCAGATATTTCATATAATTCCGTCGATTTCAGCAGTTCCTGAGTAAAAAACGCTATCTGATTTTTTTGCCTGAGTTGTTTGAAAATTCTAACCCAGAACAAGTGCGCATATTGAAACGAAGGTAATAATTTTTTTAACAATTCAAGGCTTGTATCCCACTGTTCAGAACGGATTAAAAGACGCAACAAATGCTTCCATTGATAGACAGAAATTTGAAAAGGCTGCTTAATTTTTTGAAAATAAACGGCTGTTTTTTCAATCAAATCATTGGACAATGCAATTTCGCCCAATCGCTGCCAGGACAAAGAATGGTCGGTATCCAGTTCCAGAATTTTTTCAATGCAAAACAGTTCTTTATCAGGAATATTTTTAAACTGATAATACTGTGCTAAACGATTTAAATGATTTATGTTTTGATACTGGAGGCTCTTATTGGAAAAAAGCAGGTCATAGGCTTTTTCAGGGGCACCCAGTTTTAAATAAAGATCAACCAAATACCGATTATTATCCAGGTCATAAGGGTCCATATTTTTAATTTGGCTACGATAATAGTAGGTTTTCTTGTCATCACTCTCAGCATACAAACCCGCTAATTGTGTCAGGATATCTTTGTTAGTTGGTCCATATTCAAGATACTTTTCAAAGTACTTGATAGCTTCTTGCGGGTCCGATTGAACATAAAGCTTCCCAAGGGTCGAGAGTGCCTCAGCATCCCTTTCATTAATGCTGATTACCCGCTTTAAGCAATTGATGGCTTCTTTAGTTTGTTCATTCAGGATATGTAATTCAGCCAGATTGTACCAAAAATCGGGATTATCCGGCGTTATGTCAACGGCTTTGTAAAAAGCCGATTGAGCCGATGGATGTTGATCCAGATGGATCAAACAATTCCCCAGACAATTCCAGATTTCGGCCTGTTGCTCATTGATTTCAAGTGAGGCCGTCAAAGCATCGCATGATTCCTGATATTGCCGATTCCCATATAGGCTTAATCCTAACTGACCCCAGTTTTCTTCAGATTTATCCAGCTTTAACGCTTTTTTAATGGATTTAACAGCGTCTTCGTACCTGCCATAGGCATACTGCACATACGATAAATTTTGCCAAATCATCGAATTTTTAGGTGCCAATCCAGCTGCTTTAATATAGTTGAGAATCGAATTGGTTAGATCACCACGCTGATATGTGATTAAGGCTAAGTTAGACCAAATATCAGCATTCTCAGGAATAAAGGAGAGCGCCAGTTCATAAGCGGCAATAGCACTATCCAGTAAACTTAAATGTTGATAACAAAGCCCCTGATTAAAATGCGCCTCTCCGTGCTTACTGTCCAGATAGGTGACTGTTTTCATTGATTCCAGTGCCGATTTACAATCGCCGGCTTCCATTAATAACAATCCTAATTGATAATGATTATCCGGTGATTCCGGATCTTCCTGTACCAATCCACGTTGAAAAAGAATTTCCTGATAAATGTTGGCTTCGTTTTCGTTTTGAACCATAAGTCAGTTGTCTATTATATATTGATAGATTCTGTTTCCCGTATTCTAATAGACATAGAATTTTATGGAATAAATGTCTAATGGAAGATAGATAAAAATGAGTCATTTCAGAATACGCTAAAAGATATGGCCCATAATTTTGCAGAACATTAATTATTGAAGATTCAATGCATGAAAAATGAAACCCATAATTTCAGCAAATAGTCGGCAATCAGTATTACCATACGGGCAGTAAGATTTGTTTAACTACGCGTATAAAAAATCTTTTATTGAGGTCGTAAGTCCGAATTTGTCAACTAAGCGTCATTATGAAATCTATTAACTACCGAAAAAGGCAGTAGCCATTTTTGTCATCCACTGAATATCTTTTACACCGCATAATTCCCGGATGGAATGCATACCCAGGGTTGCTGCTCCGATATCCAGGGCTTTAATCCCTGTCAATGATGAAGTAATCGGTCCAATAGTACTGCCACAAGCTATATTGGAGTTACTGACAAAAGTCTGGTAAGGTATTTTAACGCTTTGACAAAGTAATTTAAAATAACCACTGGTATTGGCATTAGTGGTGTAACGTTGACCGGCATTAATTTTAATAACCGGTCCCATATTCAGCTTTGGTAAATGATTATTGTCATGTTTTTCCGGATGATTCGGGTGAACGCCGTGGGCATTATCCGCTGAAATCAACATGGATTGATCAATCAAACGATAATAGTCTTCCAGATTACCTGGGATCCGCTTCAAAACAGATTTCAAAAAAGCTCCACCTGCCCCCACATCAGATTGACTACCGACCTCCTCATGATCATTTAATACCAGTAAACAATTGCCTTTTGATTCAGATGAGATCAATCCCATCAACCCACAATAACAACTGAGGAGATTATCGATCCTGGCGCCAGCTATGAATTCATTCTGATAACCCACACACATTGGTTTTTGGGTATCATAGAGCAGCAGGTCGAAATCCAGAATAGATTTTGCTTTTACTTTTTCCTGATGACTAAGCAATTCCTTTAAAATAGTTTCAAAATTCGGTGATTTACTGGTTTTTTGTAATAAAATCGGGGGCAACTGCTTTTGTTTATCAAGTTTTGGAACCTCATCACCTTTTTTACTCAAATGTACCGCCAGACTAGGAATGAAGGCCACTGGTTTTATAAAATCGACAATGGCTGTTTGCATCTGATTTTTGGAATTAGCATAGGCCACCCGTCCTGCAATCGAAAGATCCCGATCAAACCAGGTTGGCAGCAATGGCCCACCATAAACTTCGACCCCCAGGGAAACATAGTCTGACAACTCTTTTTCCGGGTTAGGTTTGATTTTTAAGCCCGGACTATCAGTATGGGCACCAAATATTTTGAAACCAGTATTTGCCGGAGAATTGTTACCTAAGGTAAAACAAATCAATGCTGAACCATTTTTAGTCACAAAATAGCGTCCGCCTTTTTTCAGTTTCCATTTTTCCGACTCCAGAAGTTCTGAAAATCCTTCTTTGATCAATCTCTCTTTCGCATTAACAACAACATGGTAAGGACTTGGAGATTGGGCTAGGAAATCGATAAATTGTTTTTCATGGTTTACATTTTTCATTGGATTCTTAGCATATAGTTAGATTAAAAAACCAGAGTTATATTCAGCAACAACCTGACTTAACTGACTAAAATTGATCCCCATTTTCTTTTTTAGTTGTATGGCGGTATCCAGCATTAAAGATTCTGAAAAACCGGGGATTTCCGAATTGATAGCAATTGCAATACAATTGGTTCGGTGTGTGATAGGTACCAGAATGATCCTTTTACTGAAATAAGTGTTCATTATTGTGATAATGCGATCAAACAATTTTTCAGGTCTTAACCAGAGGTTTATAGCCAATACACCGTTTTTATTAAGTTTCCGTTTTAAGCCTTCCATAAATTGAATACTCAATAAGGTTTTCGCCATGCCATGTTGATTAAAAATATCTGTGAATATCAAATCATATTTTGTTTTAAAATCCGTTTCAACATAATCTTCTGCAGAATTATTCTGAATTTT
>Ga0307989_1001512_pt1 | contig 12322 bp, 9 predicted proteins | sample EllFjometagen185_FD_203164 | JGI IMG/M metagenome (GOLD analysis project Ga0307989, IMG submission 203164) | Marine microbial communities from Ellis Fjord, Antarctic Ocean - #185 | ecosystem: Environmental > Aquatic > Marine > Unclassified | place: Southern Ocean | collected 2014-10-08 | reverse complement strand
CCGACATGCAGGGAGGTATCAACTTTGGAATAGATACCTGCTGGTATAATCCAGAGGGAATCCCCCCGAATCCGGATATTCCGGTCACTTATGAGATTCAGGACCTGTCTGAGTTATTGCAAATTTTGGGATTATGAACATGATACCTGAATCAAATTAATAAAGTAGAATCTACTAATAAAATTAAAATGGTATTGCTCGCTTTTCTGGACAAAGACTCATGTTCTAGATTATTATCATGAAAGAATATAGTAATTCTAACTTTAGACACTTACTATGAAATCCATGCTATAGTAATAAAATATAAATTGTTAAGGATATCAAGATTTGGAACATTTGAAAGATTATAAGTGCTTTTTATTAAGAATAACAGCAGATATTATTATAATAATATTATCGTGGGCAATTGCCTACTACCTAAGATTTTATATTATTCCAGGTGGAATTGGAAAACCATTATTGTTTTTTTCTAAACTATGCTTACTTATAGTTGTCCTCTTCATATATTTTATAAATAAAAACAAGCTCTATTCAAGCATGCGTATTACAAGTTGGATTAATGAATTCACATCAATAATTCTATCTTCATTCCAGACTATATTAGCATTAATAATAATTCTTTACTTCGTCTTTCCTGAAAGAGTTAGTCGTCTAACAATAACTCTTTTCTTAGTAATAGTTATAATTTTATTGATTATTGAAAGATTAATAGTTAAAAACTTTTTATTTTTACTTCGCTCAAAGGGTTGGAATTCGAAAAATGTCCTCCTAATTGGGTTTGGGGAGACATTAGAAAAATATGTTGAATCAAATAAGAACCCTCTGTTTGGAATCAAGATAATTGGTCAATTTGGGGCTGAAAATGGTAGCCAGATAGAGGGGGTAAAGCAGTATACTGGAGAACTATCAAATGTTCTTGATTCTCTCAAACCAGATATTGTTGTTTTAAATTTCCCAGAGGCCTTCTTTGAAATTTCTCAAAAATGTATTGCAATTTGTTATGATCGAACGTCTATGCTAATGGTAATTCTTGATTTTCACTTTTCGCTAATTGGTTCTAAAATTGTATCATTAAATGAGCAACATGTTTTACAAATCAACCATCCAGCCTTTACAAATTTCGATAGAATAATTAAGCGAATTGTTGACATATCTGCTTCACTAATAGGATTAATCATTCTATCACCAACCATGCTGATTATTAGTTTTTTAGTGAAGATCACCTCAAAAGGACCAGTTTTCTTTACTCAAAAGCGCATAACTGAAGGCGATCGAGTGTTTAAAATGTTTAAATTTCGATCGATGAAACAGGATACCCAAACGTCAGGTAACGGAATTAGTGAATGGACAGTAAAAAATGATAATCGTATAACAGGATTTGGAAAATATATTCGCAAAACTAGTTTAGATGAGTTGCCGCAGCTTTTCAATGTATTGCTTGGGAATATGAGCCTTATAGGACCCAGACCGGAACGGCCAGAACTTATTGAAAGTTTTGGTAAGGAAATTCCTGGATATCGTTTAAGACATAAAGTTAAAGCTGGCATAAGTGGTTGGGCTCAAGTAAATGGATGGAGAGGGAATACTTCACTAGAAAAACGAATTGAGTTCGATCTTTACTATGTCCAAAACTGGAGTCTTATACTTGATTTTAAGATCATTTTTCTTACAATAATCAAAGGCTTTATAAACAAAAATGCATATTAATTAGAAATATATAATCAACTTAAATCTGTGAGAAATATTCATGCGTAAATTGACAACAACAATTCTGATACTGTTCGTTTTCTTCACCTTCATGGTAAGCGCTCAATCTCTCGAGTCTCTTTTCCCTGATCTTGAGGAGAATGATAGGCAAGCCCTCATTGAAGGCACTTTATTGACTAGTGATACCACAATTTTTAATGGCCTGCGGTATGTTCCGGAGATGCTGAAAAATTTATACAATAACAGCAATGTCAAAAATAAAGAAACCAACGGTTTTACAGTCGAAGCAATTGCATTGGTACCTATCCCCAAGTATCTGAGGAGTGCATCCGAAAATACAATTCTTCTTCATCTAGTGAACACTCTCAGATCTGTTTCTACTCAGAATGGAATTACCTATATTTCTCATAGAAAAGGAGATACTCCTTATCCTCTTTTTAAGAAATCCTATCATGTTAAAGTGAAAGGAAGCTTCACACCTTTGGATGATCCAGTTCTCGATGAAGTACCGAACAAAATAACTGACATTGTATACCAAAGAGATACTAGTTTTGGGGGAAACTTTTACCAGCACACTTATATGATTAATGAAAATGTAATTTTTCTTACTGTCGAAAACATTTCGACGCTCTCAGTCTTTGGGATCTTCCCAGCCGTGCCGAAAAACACACTGAATATTAATTTTTTCGTCACCATTCTTGACGAAGGTATTATCTGCTATACCCAGGCACACATATCAGACAAAGAGCCTATACTTAAAATATTTGGTTTTGAAGTCCATTTACCCAGTGCCTTTCAACGCCGGATTACCGCTCTTCAGGAATGGTTTGCTGACAACTTTTCCTAGGACCCCTGTCTTATAGAATTTAGGCTTTATTAACTAAAATTGAGGGTAAACACAAAGACAATATAGATTCTTACATAATTTTGCCCCGGAGCTAGTGACATGAAAATAAAAAAAATAATTCTCCTTCCAATAAATATCCTGAAAATCATATCAATATATGGTGGACTATGGCAAACCCTGAAAAAAGTATCAAGATTTATTCAGAAGAATGGAATAACTCAGATCAAAACTAAGTTTATTAGAGCCTATGACTCTTCCGTCAATAATAATTACCAGAAATGGATTCATCAATTCGATACTATAGATGATAAAAAACGTGAAAAAATAAAGTCTGAAATTAATCAGTTTCCAGAACATCCCCTAATATCAATAATCCTTCCTGTCTTTAACCCAAAATCCATCTGGCTGGTTGAAGCTTTAGATTCAGTAATAAATCAACTTTATCCTCACTGGGAGCTTTGTATTGCCGACGACTGCTCTACAGACCCTGAAATCCACGCTATTTTAGAGATCTATCAGAAGAAAAACCCCCGAATACATGTTATATATAGGGAAGTAAACGGTCATATTTCAGCTGCGTCAAATAGCGCACTGGAAATAGCAAACGGAGAATGGGTCGCCTTGCTTGACCATGACGACCTGCTTCCTGAAACAGCACTATTCTGGGTTGCTGAAGCAATTCTGAAGAATCCCGATGCTAAACTAATTTATTCAGATGAAGATAAAATCAATTCACGAGGGAAACGGATTGATCCCTATTTTAAACCAGATTGGAACAGGGACCTTTTTTACTCTCATAATATGATAACCCACCTTGGAATTTACAAAAAAGAGACTGTAAATAAAATAAAAGGGTTTCGCAGAGGTTTTGAAGGTGCCCAGGATTATGATCTTGCTTTGAGATTTATTGAGAAAATTGATGAATCCTCAATAATCCACATCCCGCGAATTCTTTATCATTGGAGAGTACACAACAAAAGTACTGCCTATTCCAACGATACAAAACCGTATGCCGCCATTGCAGGAGAGAAAGCTCTCAATGAGCACTTTCAAAGAATTAAAAACGACAGCTGGGTTGAATTTTTACCTGAGGGTCATGGTTTCCGCGCACATCATGCATTACCAACAAAGAAGCCTTTGGTAAGTATTATTATTCCAACAAAGAATAATAAACGATATCTTGAACGTTGCATAACAAGCATTCTCACTAAAACAACTTATGATAACTATCATATTTGTGTCGTTGATAACGGCTCAACTGATGCACCTACCCTCTCCTATCTGAAAGCTCTCTCCGAAGAACCCAGAATAACGGTGACAACTGACAATTCTCCCTTCAACTTCTCGGCTATAAATAATAAAGCAGCCAATCTAGCTGAAGGAGAAATACTGGCCTTTCTCAACGATGATACTGAAGTAATTACCCCTGAGTGGCTTTCCGAGATGGTGAGTCTCGCAGTGCGTCCTAATACAGGAGCTGTCGGGGCCAGGCTATGGTACAGCAACAATACGATTCAGCATGCAGGAATCATCTGTGGATTAGGTGGATATGCTGGTCACGCTCACCAACGATTATCGAAGGGAGAGCCAGGATATATAGCCAGAGCTGTATTAATTCAGAATTTCTCGGCGGTAACTGCAGCCTGCATGGTGATAAAAAAAGAAATCTTCACAGAAGTCGGCGGTTTCAATGAGAAATATTTTGCTATCGCATATAATGATGTAGATTTATGCTTGAAAATAATCCAGGCAGGTTACAGAAATGTTTGGACTCCTTACGCAGAGCTATATCATTATGAATCAATCTCAAGAGGATATGAGAAAACTCCTGAAAAGATAGATCGCTTTAAAAAAGAAAAAGAGAACTTACTGAGAAATTGGGGTGATTTTCTGCAGGATGATCCAGCATATAATCCCAATCTTTCTAAAGATCATGACAACTTCAGCCTGGCCTGGCCACCGCGAGTAAAACCACCCACTGCCTCATCACCACACCATCAGCTGTGAAAGATATAGTAGTTTGTAAGCGTCAAATGGTACTTAGCTGAAAAAACTCAGATTAACTATTACCCCTAAAAAGTATAAGGCTCAACTCTGTGGTAATCGAGAGAAAAAGTAAGCGAAACCGTTGTATGCCAAATTTCTTCTCCAGTCGTTTCATTGCACGAATAACTGATTTCTGTGTACGGTCTTTCATCTTCAGAATTAGCTGGTAGCGGGTTTTACGCTCAAAGAGCACTAGAAGGGTTTGTGGGGAAGATTCAGCTCCTCCGACCACCGTATCCATCTCCCAATGGCCAAATATTTCCCGCCTCTCAACTTCTTTGGGACGGTATTCAATACTCGTTCCGTTATTATCCTGCATTCCCGAACAAATGTAACGAGGAATGTCTCATAACTGTATAAAATATAAACAATTGCATCTAAAAACCTTTACATAAACATCGTTACAATGTATACTGTATGTAACGATGTTTGGAGGATAGAATGGCAGCAATTGTATATCAGACCAATAAAAAGACCGGTGTTACCTATGCGTATAAATCGGTTTCTTTCTGGGATAAGGAAAAACAGCAGTCCCGGGCTAAGCGTACCTGTATTGGGAAAGTGGATCCTGAAACAAAAAAAATCATACCTACAAGGAAACGGATTTCTGAAGGGAATAAACAGACTGTCAAACGAGGACCTGTTCCCATCCAAGAAGTCAATCGTAGTTTTTATGGTGCAACTTATCTTTTTGATACCCTTGGTGAAAAACTAGGCATCACTACAGATTTACAGAAATGTTTTCCTGGTACCTATGGACAAATACTCTCAACCGCATATTATCTGATTCTTGAAGATCGGAATCCGTTGAGTAGATTCTCCAAATGGGCTGCAACACATAAGCATCCGTATGGGGAAAATATTCCTTCACAGCGAAGCAGTGAGCTGTTTGCCTCTATCACCGAAGCAGACCGGGAGCAGTTTTTTCGTCTACAGGGAAAGCGAAGAGTTGAACATGAATACTGGGCCTACGATACGACTTCCATTACCAGTTTTTCAAAATGTCTATCCCAGGTACGTTACGGGGTAAATAAAGAGCATGACCGGTTACCACAGATCAATCTTGCGCTCCTGTTTGGGGAGATATCAAATCTGCCGTTTTATTACAGGAAGCTCGCAGGAAACATTCCTGATGTGAAGACGCTCAAACCCTTGCTGGCCGATATGGACTTCCTTGGATTTTCAAAAGTAAAACTGGTCATGGATCGAGGATTCTACAGTCAAGATAATATCAATGCGCTGTATACGAACCATCTAAAATTCCTGGTAGCGGCAAAGATTTCGCTTTCATTCGTGAAACAGGAACTTGATCAGATACGAGTAACTATGCGTAGTTGGGAGCACTATCATCAAGGCTATGATTTATTTGCCTGCAGCAGACCAATCAACTGGAAATATACACATCGTCGTCCCTATAAAGGCGATGTGATCAAAGAAGATCGTCGTATGTATCTTCATATATACTATAATGCAGAGAAGGCGGTAGAGAGTGAAAGGAATCTCCATACGCTCTTAAGCGAACTGCAGGCAGAATTAGCAAGCGGAAAGAGAAATCCTGAACATGAAAAACAGTATGCAAAGTATTTCACCGTTACCAGCACGCCAAAACGAGGGATTACCGTAACTGCAAAGGATGAAGCACTCGCTGAAGCAAAGAAGAATCATGGATATTTCGTTCTGCTAAGCAATGAGATCAAAGATCCCAGTGAGGCTTTGGAAATCTACCGAAACAAAGATTTGGTAGAAAAAGCCTTTGGGAACTTGAAAGAACGACTGAATATGAGAAGAACTTTAGTTTCATCTGACCTCAGTCTTGATGGAAAATTGTTTGTAGAGTTCATTGCTCTTATCTATCTATCCTATTTGAAAAAGAAGATGCAGGAGAAGGATCTTTTCAAACAATATACGATGCAGGGGCTTCTAGATGACTTAGACATCATTGAATGCTTCAAACAGCCTGGTCAAAAACTTCGTGTTGGTGAAATAACCAAGCGCCAGATTAAACTGTTCGAGGCTCTGGATATTAAACCGCCTGCCTCGTTACATTAAGTCCGGGAATGCAGGTTATTATATAATACCTCAATACGTATCCGATCCTCTCTACTCAGATGTTTGCCCTGCCGTGTTTTTGTGCTATTCTTAGACTGTCCCATGATTTTCCTCCGTAATGTTTTTGGTTGTTCGCTAACATTATACTATAGGTTTTTCATGGGACTTCTTTGATTCTTTTTTCAACGGCATTTTATTTTACACTTCATAATACACAAAATAACCCATGAAAAAATCTGTACAACACTAAGAATTTCTATTAGAATAAACTTAGAAAGTAATTTTCCTGTTTATTTTTTTATCCAAATAAAATTTTACAGGATTTAGACTTCCAATATTAAAAATAAGCTCACAGCCAATTTCAGACAAAAGGCCTAGGTGGTTATAGAAGTTTAAGTTTTCTAGATGTAGTCAGTTGTTTACTGAGGGGGGGGATATCGTTTTTTATGAAAAATCCAGCTACTAAGAAACTCATAATTATAATGCTCATCGCAATTTTTGTGATACCTATTCTTCTTCCTTCCTGCAACTTCGATTCCAACGCAATATTAAAAGTTATTAATGAAACAGACACCACTCCTAGAATAGATTATAGGTTATCCGGCACAGATGCCTATCTCACATTAGGCTTTTTGGGAAGTCTTTTCACTCCTGCCACTGAAGAAACCTTCTCAATACCAAGTGGTGAATATGATTTCCAATTTGAAGAGTGGGTTATTTCAGGCGCAAGACAGTATTCAATAGAAATCCTTAGTCAATTGATCGAACCTAGAATGGTATACAATATTAAAATATATCAGAATGGGACAAAGTTTGTAGTTGACTTTAAAAAATAATTATGAAAAAAACCCTAACGATAATACTAACATATATAAAAAAGGACTGATCTATATGAATATCTTATATCTAACAAATTGATTATAGTGTAAATTATTGTTTGTATTTTCATATAATATTCTTTACAATTAAATAATGAGGGAAAACATTAATTATGCCTAATCCGATAAAAGTAAAAGCAACAGTAGATAAGATAATTTCTGTTTCACATAAAGTGTATAAGCTATTATTACGAACAAGTGGTCGTAAACAGCGTTTTCATCCTGGGCAGTTTTTGCATCTGGCCATAGATGATTATGATCCAATGGGAGGTTTCTGGCCGGATTCCAGAGTATTCTCCATTGCATCTTCTCCATCTTCTCAATTAATTGAAATAATTTACAGTGTGAAGGGAAGCTTTACTGCACGGATGGAGAATGAATTGATGGTATCATCGCAAGTATGGCTAAAATTACCATATGGCGATTTTATTATCAATAACTTTATCAATGAAGGTAATAATCAAGTTGTTATTATTGCTGGAGGTACCGGGATATCGCCATTCATTCCTTTTTTTAGTAACCTTAATGATTTTTACTCTTATAGTAAGATATATCTCTTTTGGGGAGTAAAAAGCCCGGAAGTTTTTTCAATCGGTGATAGTATTTTCAGTCATGATTCAAAAAGTGCATTGAATCTACATCTGTTTTCTGAAACTGAGGATACTACCCAAAATGCTTATTCGTATAATATTGGAATGCTACAAGGTGATCTCATAATAAACGCAATTACAAATAGAGAAGATAAAATCTATTTCATTTCTGGCCCGCCGGAAATGATTACCTATTTTAAAGAATTTTTAATAGATGCTGGGATAACCGAAAGCAAAATAATAATTGATAATTGGGAGTAGTTCATGATTAATGATGAGCTGGAGTTAAGAGATAAAATAAGCAAACTGATTGAAGAATTTTATCATATTAAATTTAAGGAACAAAAATGGAACCCCGCAAATGATCCGGTTCGCTATGCAGGCAGAGTTTTTGACGAAAAGGAATTGCAAAGCCTCGTAGATTCAAGTCTGGATTTCTGGCTCACAGCTGGTCGATATTCACAGGAATTTGAATCGCTTTTTGCTGATTTCCTGGATGTTGATTATGTGCTGCCGGTAAATTCCGGTTCATCTGCAAATTTAGTAGCATTTTCAGCACTTACAAGTCCATTGCTCAGGGAAAGACGTCTCAAGGCAGGAGATGAAGTCATAACTGCTTCAGCTGGATTCCCGACAACACTCAATCCAATTATCCAGCATGGGATGATCCCGGTATTTGTAGATATTAAAATAGGCACCTATAATATCGACCCTGAAGAGTTGGAAAGAGCGATAACACCGAAAACAAAGGCTATCTTCCTTGCCCATACACTTGGCAATCCATATGACCTGGATGCAGTGATGGCTGTGGTGAAGAAACATAATCTCTGGCTGATTGAGGATTGCTGCGATGCGCTAGGATCAAAATATAAGGGTCAGCACGTGGGAACATTCGGGCATATAGCAACTTGTTCCTTTTATCCGGCACATCATATCACTATGGGTGAAGGTGGTTGTATTTTTACTAATAATGATATATTAGCAAAAGCGGCATTATCAATTAGAGATTGGGGAAGGGATTGTTATTGCTCTAGCGGTGAAAGCAATACTTGCGGGAAGCGTTTTAGCGGCACCTATGGAACACTTCCAAAAGGGTATGATCATAAATATGTCTATTCACATATCGGCTACAATTTAAAAATTACTGATATGCAGGCGGCGATAGGTGTTGAGCAAATGAAGAAGCTGCCTGAGTTTATTAAGCGTAGGAAAGAGAATTTCAAAGCTTGGGAAAAGGGTTTTAGAAAGTGGGAAAAATATTTCATTCTTCCAGAGGCAACGGAAAAATCTGATCCGTCTTGGTTTGCATATCCAGTGTCAGTAAAACCAGCAGCAGGATTTACTCGCACCGAATTAGTTAGTCATCTTAATCAAAATAAAATTGAGACGCGCAATCTATTTGGCGGTAGCTTAATCCGCCAGCCGGCATATGCGGATATCGAATATAAAGTAGCCGCCGGTGGATTAAAAAACACTGACTTTTCAATGAACAATACATTCTTTCTGGGAGTTTATCCTGGTTTGACAAATGAAATGATAACTCATGTACTTGGCGTAATCGACAAATTTATCGGAGACTAAGGAGAACGAAGATGAAAATAGTTATATTAGCTGGTGGCCTGGGGACACGCATTGCTGAAGAGACCGAAACCAGACCAAAGCCCATGGTGGAAATTGGCGGGAAACCTATTCTCTGGCATATTATGAAAATATATTCTCATTATGGATTTAATGAATTCATTATTTGCCTGGGATATAAAGGATATGCCATAAAAGATTACTTTCATAACTTTTATATGCATCAGACTGATGTTACCATAGACCTCGGGAACAATATGGTCGATTATCATGATTCAAAATCAGAACCTTGGAAAGTAACACTTGTAGATACCGGAATGATAACAATGACTGGAGGGAGAATTAAACGAATCCAGCAGTATATTGGAAATGAAACTTTCATGCTCACGTATGGTGATGGAGTTGGGGATATAAACATTGCGGAACTTATAGCTTTTCATAAATCACAGAAGAGGAAATCTACTTTAACAGCTGTTCAACCCCATGGTAGATTTGGTGCTATAGAATTTAATTCAGACGAAAGTGCCATACAATCTTTTCAGGAGAAACCTAAAGGGGATGGGGCATGGATAAATGCTGGTTTCTTTGTTTTGGAGCCTGACATATTTGATTATCTATCAGGTGATGAGACCACCTGGGAACGTGATCCATTAGAGAACCTTGCTAAAGAGAATGAGTTAAATGCCTTTAAACACACTGGTTTCTGGCGTCCAATGGATACTCTTCGTGATAAATTGGAATTAGAAAAACTTTGGGCAAATGGAAATCCGCCATGGAAGGTATGGGAAAAATGATAGATTTTTCTTTTTGGAAAGGAAAGAAAGTATTAATCACGGGGAATACCGGTTTCAAAGGTGCTTGGTTATCTATATGGTTATCCAAACTAGGTGCAGAAATACAAGGATATGCTCTCGTTCCCCCAACACAACCAAGCATATTTAGTGAAGCAAATTTAGAGGCGAGAATTCCAACAACAATTGGAAATATTTTGGATGCTGAACTTTTCAGAAAAACTCTGGATGAATGTAATCCGGAGATAGTGTTTCACATGGCTGCTCAACCAATTGTTCGACAGAGTTATACAGATCCTGTTGGTACATATATGGACAATGTGATTGGGACAGCACAAGTTTTACATACAATAAGACAAAGCCGGAGTGTTAAAGCGGTTGTAGTAATTACGACAGATAAATGTTACGAGAATAAAGAATGGGAGTGGGGATATCGAGAAATTGATACTCTCGGAGGATATGACCCCTACTCTAGTAGTAAAGCTTGTGCTGAGTTGGTCAGCAGTTCTTTCAGAAGTTCATTCTTCAATCCAAAGGAATATGGACATACCCACAATGTGGCGTTGGCAACAGCTCGTGCAGGTAATGTAATTGGCGGTGGTGATTGGGCGAAAGACCGCCTTGTTCCAGATATTATTCGATCAATAGAATCTAAAGAAATGGTATTATTGCGGAATCCTCATGCAACCCGTCCTTGGCAGCATGTTTTGGAGCCATTGTATGGATACCTTCTTTTAGCACAAAAGCTCTATACCAAGGGACCAGAATTTGGTGAAGCTTGGAATTTTGGACCAAAAGATACTGATGTTAAATCTGTTGTTTGGATTGTAAAACATTTAATGCAATTGTGGGGAGTAAAAGATGGATACACAATAGATTCAAACAATCATCCCCATGAAGCGCATGTGTTAAAACTAGATTGTTCAAAATCCAGCTCCCGTCTTAAGTGGACCCCCGTTTGGGATGTTTCTAACGCATTACAAAAAATTCATGAATGGTATGCTGCATATGCAAAGAGGAATGATGTATTTGAAACCTGTATATCACAAATTGATAATTTTGAAGATTATCTACATAATACGAAAAGCGAAGCTTTATGAAAAATATATTATTGACTGGTGGTTCCGGATTTATCGGGCGAAATATTATTGAGTCAAATTTAGCGGGAAAATATAAAATATATTCCCCATCTCATGATGAACTTGACCTTCTAAAAGAAAAAAGTGTTGAATCTTTTTTCCGTGCAAATCGTATTGATATTGTAATCCATGCTGCAGTCAAACCTGGTCATAGAAATACAAATGACCCAACAAATCTTTTCTACAGTAATACAAGAATGTTTTTCAACCTCGAAAGAATGAAAAAATATTATGAGAAGATGCTTGTTATTGGATCCGGAGCAATTTATGATATGCGTTTTTACCTGCCCAAAATGGCCGAACATCAATATCTAAATCATATCCCTGAGGATGATCATGGTTTCTCTAAATATGTCTGTGAGAAAGTTATTGAACAGTCAGAGTCTATTTATGATTTAAGAATATTCGGAATTTTTGGTAAATACGAAGATTACTCTATGAGATTTATATCTAATATGATATGCAAAGCTCTTTTTGATCTGCCCTTAACCATTAAACAGGATAGAACTTTTGATTATCTTTATGTTAATGATCTTATACCCATATTGGATTTCTTTATTGAGAACAAAATAGAAGAAAAATCCTTCAATATTACACCTGATAAAAGTTATACTCTGGTGAATATCGCAAAACTTGTACTTGAAATTATGGGGAAGGATTTACCCATCATAGTTGCTGGAGAAGGGGCTGGTATTGA
>Ga0307989_1001511_pt1 | contig 12322 bp, 11 predicted proteins | sample EllFjometagen185_FD_203164 | JGI IMG/M metagenome (GOLD analysis project Ga0307989, IMG submission 203164) | Marine microbial communities from Ellis Fjord, Antarctic Ocean - #185 | ecosystem: Environmental > Aquatic > Marine > Unclassified | place: Southern Ocean | collected 2014-10-08 | reverse complement strand
GTTAATCTGTAAACCGAATAAAGGTGAGCGTTCTATTAATGTACAAAGAGTTATCGATTTAGATAAATTGAGAAACTATTATAAAAAATCTGATGATGATTTTTTAGTTCAGGAGTATATTCCGGGTTCTGAAGAACTGGGGGTCAGCTGCTTCAGGAATTTGGACACCGGAAGGATGGAGATCGCTGCAATTGTGAAGCGGAATATTGCTAAAACCCGGGGAGATGGTGTTTCAAGTATTCGGCAGGCAGCTAAAAGTTTGAAACAGCTAAAATCTCTTTAAATACAGCATCGTATTTAAGATTTTTTTTATTCTAATTCCCGATTACTTGTAGTGAGAGGTTATATATGTTTTTATCGATATTGTGGGTTATGGTATTCCTTGCTGCTCCGGCAGCAATATTATGGTTATGCTCAAAGGTTAAGTTTTTAGATATTATAGGACCAGTTGTTGTCTGCTATATTCTGGGAATTCTTATTGGGAATATCGGAATTTTTCCGGAAAACATTTTTGAAATACAGGATTTACTTACTACTTTAGTGATTCCACTGGCACTTCCACTGATTTTTTTCTCCTTGAATATTCGAGGATGGGGCAAAAAAACCGGTGTAATACTTAAAGCATTTTTTGGTGCCCTTGTTGCAGTATTGATTGCCTCTACGGTAACATTTCTGATTTTTCAATCCCGGATAGGAGAGGAGTCATGGAAAGTTGGAGGTATGCTAATAGGAGTCTATACCGGCGGAACACCGAATTTGGCAGCTATCGGGACAGCACTTGATATAAGTTCAACGCAATATCTTTCCGTTCATGCTTCCGATGTAGTTGTCGGGGGTGTTTTTTTACTTCTGCTCATTTCAGTTTTTCCGGCTCTTTTTCGGAAAATTTTACCTAAATATGCACCAAAAAATAGTAGGAAAGAGGAAGCAGTTCTGGATGATAATGGATTTAGTGTCTATTTTTCCGGATTTTCCCGTAGCAATCTCCTGCCGCTGCTTAAGGCAGCTGGGCTATCTGTCCTGATTTTCGGGATTGGCGGAGGATTGAGTTTTATAGTTCCTGAAGAGTTCTCAACAGTTACCGCTATTCTCGTAATAACAACTCTCGGAGTAGCTGCCTCAAGTGCGAAATCGATCAGAAAAATCCCCATGACATTTCAATTGGGACATTATCTCTTATTAATATTCTCTTTGGTAGTTAGCTCTATGGCGGATATCAGGAATCTTGCTGATTCAGCCCCTGTTATGATGCTCTATATTTCAGTTCTCCTTATTATTACTCTTTTTATTCACACAATATTTTCTAAAGTAACAAAAGTTGATGCGGATACACATCTTATGGTTTCAGCAGCCCTGATATATTCTCCGCCATTTGTTCCGGTTGTTGCAGCAGCTTTAAAAAACAAAGAAGTACTTATGTCTGGTATGGTTGCCGGTATAGCCGGATGGGTGATCGGTAACTACTTAGGGATTGGATTCGGTTATTTGCTGCGGCTTCTTTTCTAACTTTGGAGTATAACTATGGAATCAGATACATTCAGAATTGTTGTTGAAAAACTTGTGCAGGGAGGGAAAGGGTTTGCAAGAACTCCCGATGGGGTAGTCTTTATTGAAGGAGCCCTTCCTGGAGAAGAGGTTAGCTGCAGATATACTGAGAGAAAAAAAGATTATAGTAATGCGGTGGTCACAGAGGTCCATAAGCCGTCTGAATACCGTACAGATCCCATATGTCCCTATTATGGGATCTGCGGCGGATGCGATCTCCAGCATCTGGATGTAGAAGAACAAGCTAAATCAAAGGGCCTGATTCTTCAGGAGAATTTGAGTAGAATTGGTGGAATAGCTTACCCAACTAACATACCTGTATTTAGCGGTACTGCAACTGGTTATCGTAATCGTGCAAGATTTCAGGGGGATGCAAAGAAGAAATCGGTTGGTTTTTTTGGACGTCGTTCCGGATCTGTTGTTCCCATCGATTTTTGTCCGGTTCTTGTCCCGAAACTGAATGAACTTCTGCAGAAACCTGATAAATTGATTAATGCAGCTGTCAGGGCTTCAAAGGGTAGACGCAGGATACAGAGCGGCGTGTTTGCCGCGGCCAATGAGTCAGTATTTGCTATTGAACATCAGGAACTTTCCCTCCAGGTTAATGGAAAACAATTTATAACCGAACCTGAGGTATTTTTTCAATCTAACAAAGAAGTTTTCGGTAAACTCGTTGAAAATATGATATCTGAATTATCAGGAGAGAATGCGGTTGATCTCTACTCCGGGGTGGGGACTGTTGCAGCATTTCTGGAAGATAGGTTCAGTAAGGTTACAGCTGTTGAACGTAATCTATTGTGTCTGAAATATGCAAAGAAAAACCTATCATCTTCGGTCCAGATAGTTTCTCAGTCTGTCGAATCCTGGGTTTCCGGTATTGCTGATATGAAAATAGATCTTCTCTCTGTTGATCCACCCCGGACAGGGTTGTCAGCTGATGCAGCCGCGACTATTATCAAGCTTCAACCCAAGCAGATCCTCTACATTTCTTGTGATTCAGTTACCTTCAGCAGAGATATGAAGCTATTAGCTGCAAAAGGCGGTTATAGTCTAAGCAGGCTGGAAGCTTATGATCTCTACCCGCATACTTCTCATTTAGAGACAGGGGCTCTTTTAATCAGGGCTTAGATCCGCTTAGGATAGTTTTGATAAAGTCATACGGATTTTCTTTATTGTCTGCCAGCGGTTTCAAAATTTCAATGAGTGTTGCTGCTGATTCTCCGCAATAATGGAAAAGATCCATAAGCAAACTATTATGTTCATAATAGACGGTATACAGGGCAATAAAAGCATTGTTTATGGCCAAATCAGGGATTCTTTTGTAGAGATCAGTTTCATATCTATCCCCATAACCTTCTTTAAACGAATTTTTAAAATCTACTATAGTCTTTTGTTTAAGGATCTCTTTCTCAGGATTCGGGATGTTTTTACTATATAGTGTTTCAAGGTCAACACGAAGTTCAGATATATCATCAATCCAACGGATCCGATCACTTTTTTCGGCTAGCAGTATATGTAATTCCTGTGAATTTTTTCCATAGGTATCAGAAATGTACTGCTCAGCACCAGTTTCTCCTATAAACGCGGCCATCTCCTCATTGAACTGTGTCTGCTTTGGAACCCAGATAGTGGCATGTGTCTGTTCATGGATAATCATTTCAGCTATTCGATGCAGAGAATAGTCAGTCATAAAAGAGTAAAGCGGATCACTGGTTATACCAAGGGTGCTGAAAGCATCAACACCGCGAATCCATGTGTCGAATCCTTTTTTAATGAGTTTATCAGCTTCCCGTACTGCATCTTCATGCTTAAAAAACCCTTTATACGGAACTTCACCAATAAATGGAAATTTCCAGAGATAGGGATTTGTTGAAAAATATCCGGCACCTGATACTACTGCTGCAAGGTATGAACTGTCAGTTCTTATATATTTGGAATAGTTTTTACTTTTTTGCAAACCCAGAGAGTCAGTTGCAAAATTATTAACTGATGCTATTCTGCTGAAAAAGATTTCTTCTTCCAAAGTAAGATTGTCTGATTGTAAAATTTTTTCAACAGAAACTGCCTGAAATCGATCTGATAATAGATGTGTTCCCTGTTTTAGCATGTAGCAACCGGTTTGCAGAGTGCTAAGTACGATTACTACCGGAAAGAGTATATACTGAGCTGTTATTGTGAATTTTCTTCGTGTTATAATGTATCTCCTCAAGCATTCCAATTAAGAATTTGAATTTGCAGTATAATTAGTAATCTGTGTAACCACTATATATTGTGTCCTATTTATTTCAAAACCACTAGAAAAAAAATTTACACCACTAAAGTAAGTATAATGTAACTTTTTCTTAACTGGTAGTATTATATTTACAGAGAAACGAAGCAAAAAATGAATCCTAAGTGGAGGGTAGTTATGAAAGTTATGAAAAAGAGAATTTTATTTCTGGTTCTGGCAGTTCTAATGATCCTTCCGGCTTCAATTTTTGCTGTTGATTTAATTGGATTCCGTCTTGGGCCTACTGCAATGCTGAATGTACCATTTAATCCTGAAAATATTCCGGAAGATTTTTTTGAAGAGCTTTCATTCGATGATTTTAGTTTTGGTGTTGATGCACGTTTAAATCTGGCAGTATTTGAAGTGAATGTACTGGCTTTAGTTGATCCATTGCTGAATGGCTCAAATGAAATGGTTGGAGCACTTGTTCAGGCAAATGTTGGTGCAGGAGTCTCAATAGCACTATTTGATATGGTACGACTCGGTCTGTTTGCCGGCCCGTCACTTTCTTTTGTAGTTGATAACGGCAGCTTTATTCCGGGACCAGGATTTCCTTTAACTGAAGATGATCTATTTGCTTCAAATCTTTTTCTTAGAGCAGCAGTAGATGTTATGCTCGGAGGTATCTCAGTTGGTGCTACCTATATTGTAGATACCAACACAAATCTGAATAATATGTTTTTACCAGGATTTGAACTTGTTGAACTGCTGGACAATGTAATTGGAAAAGCTGGTGTGTCAGTCCTGTTCGAGGTATTTTAGTACTCTGAATAGGGTGGTGTAAGTAAACCTTGTATATGGGTAATGCCTATTAAGATGAGTTTTTGCTTTATTTTTACTGTTTTGTATGATTATAATAGACAATATTAGATATTAGTTTTTATTGACTTGTATCTTCGAGGTTTTCTTTAGAAAGCTTCATAGTCTTATATTATAAAAATTTTTAATGAGTATTGGGGGACAATAGTATGAAGAAGAAATTATTAGTTTTATGTCTGGTAGTGATGTTTGTATTACCAGCGACGGTTTTTGCAGGGGGATTTCTGGGACTGAAAGTCGGAGCTACTGCAGTTTTGAATGAAGGGTTTAATATGGATTATCCTGAAGAAACAGACTTTAGTGAGGTTGGACTTGAGAGTTTCTTATATGGTGCAGATGTTCGACTAAATATCTCAGTTGCTGAGATTGCTGCTTTACTAGTAGTACAACCCTTGAGTGACGGAACTTATGTGGCTGGTGGTCTTCTTGGACTTGGTTTATCAGTGGAACTTTTAGGACTTGTTGATCTTGGTGTAACAGCTGGACCATTTCTAGTTGCTGATATAGATGGTGATCTTATGGATCCAAGGTTTGATCCTGAAGACTTTGAATCATTTCCTCTGAGAATTCGTGCAACAGCTGATGTAAACCTTGGTGGATTCTCTGTTGGTGGCTATGTAATGATTGATCCAGTTTTAACAATTGGTGATCTTATGGATCCTGCTTTTGATCCTTCCACTGTTGAAGTTGATACTACAGCTTTTGTAGGTTTATCAGTATTGGTATCACTTCTGTAATTTCTATAGTAACTGATAGTTAAGTATTAAGCCGTCCCTCTCGAGGGGCGGATTTTTTTACGATTATGGCCGATCCCTTTCTTAGGGACTTGAATAATTCCTTCATTTCCTGATATATTCCATCAAACCAAAAAAAGGAAAAGCATGTTTTTATCTACTAAACAGAGATACTGCAGGACTACTGTAACCGCTGAAAACGCGGATGCAGCATTATTGATTCCTGCGGAATTAATGCTTCCAATTATAACTATTATTGTCTATTGAAACCGGTATTTTTTATACCGGTTTTTTTTAGGCCTGAATGGAAAACAGAATTAGGAGGAACAGATGGGAGAAGAATTCAGAGGGAAAAGTTTGGCCGTTATCAATGATCTGTCAAATGAAGAACGGTTATATCTTTTCCGGAAAGCACGAGAGCTGAAAGAAGCTATGACAAGAGGAGATTTGCCGGTAATTGATTCATTTAGAATTAATAATCCGAATGTGGGTCTGTATGAAGTATTTTTGGAAGATAGTACCCGCACGAGAGAATCTTTTAAAAATGCAGCGAAGTTCCATAATGTGAAAGTCTCATCTTTGAATACAGACAGCTCATCCTTTAATAAAGGAGAAAGTTATTCAGATACCTTCAATACACTGACCGGTTATGATAATAATCTGTTTATTATAAGAAGTAAACTCGAAGGAGTTTGCCGATGGCTTGAAATTTCCGCAGCCGAATATGCAGATCGTAACAACCTCCCATTTCCCCCATCCTTCATAAATGCAGGGGATGGTAAACATGAACATCCTACCCAGGAACTTCTGGATGAATTTACTTTTATGGAAGACAATAATTGGGCAACAGATTCAATCCATATTGCTCTTGTCGGAGACCTGTTTCATGGAAGAACAGTTCATTCCAAAGCTGATGGGCTAACCACCTTCAAATCAGTTACTGTTGACTTGATCGCCCCGGAAGAACTTGCGCTGCCGGCTGACTATGTGAAAAAAATGGAAGCTAACGGCTTTACCGTCAGAGAATTTTCTTCCATAGCTGAATATCTTGCACAGAAAAATATAGCAGATAAATGGTATTTCACCCGTCCTCAGCTTGAGAGAATGGGTGACCGTGTATTACAGAAACAACATGAACTCAGAAAATCGATCACATTTTCAGAAGAATTCCTTGATCTATTGAAGCCCGGTACTAAATTTTACCACCCTCTCCCCAGAAATAAGCTGTATCCTGTTCTACCGACTTATCTGGACAATACTCCTTTAAATGGATGGGAACGGCAATCTGCTAATGGAATGATAGTCAGAATTATTCTTCTCGGCATGTTCAGCGGACATCTCGGTGATGATTGTGCGGTAAAACCATCCGGAACAGCTGCAGCAGAACAGGCACATTTTGTAGAACAAATCAGTGTTACATCAGTAGATACGACTATGGAGAGTAACGAGAAACATTATTCTGAGGGAGTTCGGCCTATATCTGATGGAGTTGTGATTGATCACATCTGTAAGGGAGACAGCTCTAAAGAGATTAGACAGCATATGACGCAGATTGTTTCTCTTTTGGCCCTTCATGGAAAGGGTGGGGAATGGGTATCCACATCAAAAAAGAATGAGGATCTCTTTAAAGGAATAATTTTCAGACCCGGCCATGAGGGATTGAATACCAGCGATATGAAGCGACTGGCTGCAGTCTCTCCGGGGTGCACCATCAATATTATTAAAAAAGGGGCAATACAGGAAAAATACCGACTGCATCTGCCGCCAAAAATTTATAATCTTCAGGGGCTGTCCTGCAGTAATCCTGCTTGCATTTCACATCCGGATCATCATGAGTTAGTACCGGCACGCTTCAATAAGAGTGCTAAAGGACTTCTGTTATGTGAGTATTGTGGTAAATCCCATACATTTAAAGAGATTTGGACATAGGAGAGGATCTTTCAAAATTATTGTTTTTGAAAGATCAACCTATTAGTCTATTAGTAAAGTTTTCTGAATTTATGTAAATTATTTCTATATAAATAGTTATATATTTTTTCAGAAAACTTTAAAAGGCAATTTCCTAGAAAATCGATTCAACCGAAGGTTGAATTTAGATTTTTGAAATTGCCTCAGGAGTCAACTATATGGAAATTATGAAACTGATTGAAGGAATTCAGAATACTCATGGACGGGAAATTGCGAGAGCTGCTTTTGATCTCTCTGCAATAAAATTACAGGCAGAAAATCCTTTCCAGTGGGCCTCCGGTTACCGGATGCCGATATATAATGATAACAGACAATTCCTGCGAAGCCATGATGCCAGAAAATTAATTGCGCAGGCATTCAAAGAACTTATTGCAGGTCTGGAATTATTACCTTCACGAATAGCGGGAACTGCTACTGCAGGAATCCCGCATGCTACCACACTGGCAGACAAGATGGATCTGCCGCTATTGTATGTTCGCGGGACACAAAAAAAATATGGTATGCAGAATGCAGTAGAAGGCCTTGAATCCGGAAGTGTTCCTGATGGAGAAGAAATTCTACTCATTGAGGACCTGATATCAACCGGAGGCAGCTCGATACGTGCTGTTGAGGTGCTTACCCAAACAGGATTTCAGGTTCCCTGGTGCTTTTCAATTTTCTCTTACGGACTTTCGTCAGCAGATGCAGCATTTTCCTCGCTTAAGCCGGAGTGTAGATATGTCTCTCTTCTCTCATATGACATTATGATTGAAGAAGCATTGGCTTCCGGATATATACAGGGGAAAGATGCAGATGATTTGAAAATGTGGAGAGAATCGCCAATGACCTGGGGTGAAAAACGTGGTTTTCCCCGTGTGAATCAGGAATAGCTTACTGAAATGAAAAAGGAGCCATCGATGAATAATACCTATTGTGAAAAACTAAGGACAAGTGCCGTTGAGTCAAAAAGCATTGTCAGTATGGGCCTTGACCCAATACTTGAATATTTACCGATAAAGACAGGGAATACACGAGAGGATCTCGCTCTTTTTTTTAATACAGTATTTTCAGAGATGCTGGATCGTGGAGTACTCCCTGGAGCATTTAAACCCAATATTGGCTATTATCATGCACTGGACAGACCCCGGTCAGGGGACTTTTCAGGAAGTCGTGCCCTTGCAGACCTGCTTGATACCGTAGAGCAGCTGTTTCCTGGTATTCCGGTGATTCTTGATGCAAAACGCGGGGATATTGCAACATCCAGTAGTAACTATGCACAGGAAGCTTTTACCTGTTGGGGGACCGATGCGGTTACTGTCTCTCCCTATATGGGAACAGATTCAGCAGCACCTTTTATGGAGTATGGTAAAGGTGTCTACATTTTAGATAGAACATCCAACCCCGGTGCAGCTGATTTTCAGGATCTTATCGTCTCCGGAGATAGGCTTTTTACCAAAGTTGCCGATCAGATAATTGAGTGGGCAATGAAGTTTCCCGGTACCGGTGCTGTGGTTGGTGCAACCAGTTCTGATGAACTCGAAAATTTAGCAGGCATATTTGCCGGTAAAGAGATTCCTCTGTTAATTCCAGGAGTAGGGTCTCAGGGTGGGGACGGAAGTGAAACAGTATCAAGATTGAGAAATGCCGGATATGATCCCCTGCTTGCAAGGATTAACAGTTCAAGTGGAATTACACATCCCTGGAAAAAATCACCACCACCTGCTCAATGGGAAAAAGTTGTAGTGAATAATCTTGAAAGTCTGAATAATGATACTGGAGGTGCCTTTTGACTGCACTGTCAAGAAGAGAAACAACTCTGTCAATGTTGGAGGAGGCCCGAAGATCAGGTCGGGTCATGTTGGCAACCGTTTCAGGCGTGGCTTCAACAAAACCGGCTCTGGTGGATTTTTTTGATAAAAAAGTTCCTGCTATTGATGTCATCACTACCAAGAGTTTTCAGGTTACGCCAAATCCCGGCAACCGGGAGCCTATTATAACCGAACCGGTAAGTGGAAGTTTTGGAAATTCTGTCGGCTTGCGGAATCCTGGAATGATTCAGGCAGTTGAGGATATGAGGAGCTTGCGTGTTAATGGGTTGAGCAATACCTTACTCAATATTTCTGTTTCAGCATCAACACCTGAAGATTTTATTACTCTGGTGAAAGCATTTGAGCCCTATGCCGATATTATAGAATTGAATTTTTCCTGCCCGCATGCCTCAGTAGGTTTCGGGGCAAGTATTGGTTGTGATTCTGGAATTGCTGCTGAGTATATGAAAGCAGTAAGAGATGCTGTAGGAGCTGACTGTGAAGCACTAATCTTTCCCAAGCTGACACCAAATGTTGAAGATATTGGTGTGATTGCCATGTCTGTTAAAGCAGCTGGTGCTGATGGTATCTCAGCAATTAATACTACCGGACCGGAAGTCTATAGAGAACCGCATAGCGGAGAGGTCATACTAAATAACAAAATTGGCGGGAAGGGCGGACAGAGCGGCGCCTGGATTCAGGAAAAAGCTCTCGAGTGTATAAGCAGGATCAGAGAAGTTGTTGGCCCTGAATTTCCCATTTTGGGAATGGGCGGTGTTTCAACCGGGTCTGATGCAGCAGCTATGATACAGGCCGGAGCAGATATAGTAGGTATTGGCAGTGCTTTTGGGAAGGTTCATCAGAAGAATTGGCCTGCGTATATCCAGTCAGTGAAACAGAGTGCGGAAGAGATATTGTCTGGATCCGGTAATGATACTGGTAATGATTCCGGGGATGATGCAAAGAGCTATCTCACTACTGATCGTTCAATGGAGTATATCCCTTTCTCTATTTCGAAGAATATAAATCATACAGAAGATATCTCTATTCTCTATCTTGATGGAACCATGAAATGCGGTCCTGGTGAGTATGCATTTATCTGGATTCCCGGTGTAGGGGAGAAACCCTTTTCCATAGCCGAGCAGAACCCGCTGACTTTCATAGTGAAAAAGCGTGGATACTTTACCCGTAAACTGCTCTCCCTTTCCGAGGGAGATACCCTCTATGTGCGGGGTGTGTATGGCGCTGAGGTCAATCTGCCGGACAAACCCAGGGCAGTTCTTGCAGCCGGCGGAACAGGAATTGCGGTACTACCTTCTCTTGCTGCCAAACTGGAGCAGAAAAAAATCAATATGGATATCTATTACGGCACCTCCTCTGAATCTGAGAGTGAACCTCTGTTGAAAGAGAGACTTGGCAGGTATGGAACATTCACTGCAGTCTCTGATGATGGAGTCCCGGGCAGAGTCCTTGATATCCTGGAAACCAGAGAAAAGGATCTGTCAGAAACAGCCTGTTTCTTTGTCGGTCCGGAACCGTTTATGGCTAAAGCTGCTAAAATTGCTGTTGATCATGGAGCGGAAAAGAGTGCCGTGATGCTGTCGATGGAGCGAACATCCCTTTGCGGAATCGGAATGTGCGGAGAGTGTGCCTGCGGTGATAGGCTAACCTGTCGGTATGGAACATTCGTTTCTTATGAGTTTCTTGAAAATAACGCACCGGAGATACTGAAATGATTGATCCTCATGTGCATCTAAGGGATTGGGAACAGCGTAGCAAAGAGACTCTTTATCACGGATTGCGAACTGCTGTAAAGGCAGGGATCACCGGGGTTTTTGATATGCCGAATACAGCCCCTCCGCTTATAACCAGTGAAATGATTGCAGCCCGGCTTTTTGATGCAGCCTCTGCACAGAAAAAAGTGGAAGCTGAGACAGGAAGGAAGATATTTTATGGGTTATACGGCGGGCTGACTGCTGATGAAATACAGATAAGAGAGATGGTTAAAGCACATCGAGAACACTTTCCCTCAGTAGTAGGTTTAAAGCTTTTTTCCGTACACTCAACCGGAAACATGGGAATTCTTTCCCCGTCACAAAGGAAGAAATTATTTTCAGTATTATCGGCGGAAGGGTATACAGGAGTATTGGCTGTTCATTGTGAAAAGAACGAGCTGTTAAAACCTGAATTATGGGATCCCGACAAACCGCATACACACAGTGATGCACGCCCTGCAGAGGCAGAGACGGCATCTATCCAGGAAGTAATAGAAACTGCGGTTGAGTTTGGATTTTCCGGAAAACTTCATATCTGTCATGTCAGTACACCGCAGAGTTTATCCTGTATAGAATCTGCACGGGAGAATACTCCTTTCCCTATCACCTGCGGGATTACCCCGCATCATGCGCTGCTGGATACTTCAATACCGCAAACAGGAAATTTGTTAAAGGTGAATCCACCCTTAAGAGACTCTTTTTCACGGAAAAAAATGTTTCAGGCCTTAGTGGAGGGAAGGATCGACTGGATAGAATCTGACCATGCTCCGCATACAGCTGAAGATAAAAAGAATGGAGCCTCAGGAATACCGGGAATTGCCGGGTATCTGCTGCTTGTTCGGGAACTGATACATGCCGGAATAAGCAGAGAGAAAATAAGAGTTCTTACTATAGATCGTGTTTTGAAAGTCTTTGGATTGAATACAGATATGGTAGATATTAGTAAAAATCAATTAAGTTGCTCAGACTTAACTAAAAAAGCTCAGGAAGCATCAGGAGAGTATATGACTGATCCTTATAGGAGCTTACACTTCCTCAATTCTGATCACGCCAAGTCTTAGTGCCGCAATGGCTGCAGGGACGGAGGAAGCCTGCAAAACTGCAGAATTTGAAATTTCTTCTGCTTTGCGCAGTGAAGCTGTAGTTTTTCAGGTTAACAAGCAGCGCTTGGAATATGATTTACTGTTGATTGAAAATGCTGAACGTCAAGTTGCTATAAAAAAGTTACAATTTGATGGCGGGGTCGGGATGGAAGTGGATTATATATAATCTGAAACGAAGCCGGTGGGAAATTCTGCGAGTAATCCAGGATATCCCACTCAGAATGAGGTAAGGTATTGCGGCACATACTGCCTTGACCCCAACTCTGCCTCTGGATTCTGCATCAACCGAACCCACCATACCTTGTGAAACCAACTCAGGCTA
>Ga0307989_1001510_pt1 | contig 12329 bp, 10 predicted proteins | sample EllFjometagen185_FD_203164 | JGI IMG/M metagenome (GOLD analysis project Ga0307989, IMG submission 203164) | Marine microbial communities from Ellis Fjord, Antarctic Ocean - #185 | ecosystem: Environmental > Aquatic > Marine > Unclassified | place: Southern Ocean | collected 2014-10-08 | reverse complement strand
TTTAGGTTTTTGTGATGGATCAGTTTTTAGTAAAATACCATCCACATATTTAATACTTAATTTTCTACTTCTCACTGCTTCAAATAAAGAATCCTGAATTGTTTCAAAACTATATTTATCTTCGTTTAGCCATTTAGTAATTGTTTGAATGTCCAATACACTTAAAAGTTTTTTAAATTCTTCTTCAAATAATTTGACAAGTTTTCCTTCTACAGTTTTATTTTTTTCAATCAAATCAACTTCTTTTTCTTCGTAGTCACTTTTAACTATTCTCTCGATGAGCAAATCTAAATTAAAACTCTCAGTCTGTTTACCGTTCTTCTTGTTCACTAATTCTAATTTAATAAAACCTCTTTCAATTAATGAATTTAACCTTTTAGAGGTTGTTTGAGATGAAATAGAAAGTGTTTCTGATAGTACTTTTGGTGATATATAAGTTTTATTTTCACCAAGTAAATAATTCAATTTTATGATGATAACTGCATCGGTTTCATTAAGACCTAATTTGTAATAATTATTAAGAACTAATTCAGAAAAATCCACTATGTTTTTCTTAATTAAATCCTTCATTATTTTTAGTTCCATTTCCTCACCTCATTTGAAATCTTATTATAGCACAAATTATCAGAAAAAAAGATTATTTTTTTCAAATAATCTTTAAAATTTTATTGACCTCATTGCTAGCTTTTTCAGTGCCATTTCGGCAGCGTTTTGCTCAGCAATTTTTTTACTTTTACCAATTCCTTCACCCATTAAAATTTCATCCATATAAACTCTAGTAGTAAATTCTTTATCGTGAGAAGGTCCATCTTCGGCGATGATTTTGTATTCTAGTGTTCTTTTATCAGATTGAACTAACTCTTGAAGATATGATTTGTAATCAACAAAATCCTCTTCTCTATCTTCTAATGATACTGGGACAACAACCTTATTAAATATTTTATATGTTTCCTCAAGTCCTTTATCTATGTATACGGCCCCGATTAGAGCTTCAAATGCATCTGCTTGAAGGGATACTCGATTTCGACCACCACTTCTTTCCTCACCTTTCCCAAGTAATAAGTACTTCTTCAAATTACATTCTTTTGCATATTCAACCAACGCAGTTTCACAAACATTTTTCGCACGTTTTTTAGTTAAATCACCTTCATGATATTCTCTATGTTTTATATAGAGGTATTTACCCATTAATAAATCTAAAACCGCATCACCAATAAACTCAAGTCTTTCATTACTTTCACAGTTGTTTTCATTTGCATACGAGGAATGTGTTAAAGCAATTTCCAGTAGCTTTTTATCCTCGAAATCTAGATCAAAATAAATTTCTAACTCCGTCATTTACAACACATCACTTTCAAGTATTGTTTTCACTTTATTTAATACATCATTTCTAACAATGACTGCGGCTGTTTTAATAGCGTTATAAAATCCAATATTAGTCGATGAACCTTGGGCTTTTATTACAACACCTTTTAATCCGTAAATCATTGCCCCCCCAATTTCTTCGGGATTCAAACGATGTTTAAATCTTTTTAGGTTTCTAGCTGATAATAACATTCCGATTTTACCAAAAAATCCAACCTTAAGTTCTTCCTTAAGCATTTTACCCATACCTTTAGAAGTTCCTACTATTGTTTTCATAACCATGTTCGCAGTGAATCCATCACTAATTAATATATCACAGGGTGGATCTAATATTTCTTTAGATTCAATATTTCCAATAAAGTTTATTTTTTCATTATTAGTAAACAACTCAAATACTTCTTTATCTAGTTGTCTCCCTTTTCCAGCTTCAGTCCCAATATTTAATAATCCTACTTTAGGATTTTTTACATTAAGAACTTCTTTACTATATACCTGAGCAAAATAAGCTTGTTGAACCATATACTCTGGTTTAATTTCAAGATTACCACCCGCATCTAATAGAATGGTTGTCCCTCCATTAACTGTTGGGATTAAAGGTGCAATTGCAGTCCTTTTCATTTGTTTTAATCTACCAACTAAAATGTGAGCTCCAGCTATTAATGCTTGTGTTGCTCCACTACTCACTATAGCGCTATTTTCTTTGCTTCTAACACTAGATAAGGCAAGAGCCATAGAACTCTTTCGGTTTCCTCTAATAGCTGCGATAGGGTCTTTTTCACCCATATCTATTGTTCCTTCACTCTGAACGATTTTAATTCTAGTTTCATCAGTTAAATATTTTTTAATTTCATCTTCATCACCATATAGTGTAAGCTCAATATCATCAATATTTTTAATTGCCATCATTGCGCCTTCAACTTGTTCTTTGGGTGCAAAATCTCCACCCATTGCATCTATTGCTATTTTAATCATAAATACCACCTCGTTTATTGATTATAATTATATCATATTTAATCTAAATTCGCTTTTTTTAACACACCTTTTAGGTAATTGAAAAGTAATCTGTATTCATTATTTCTATAACTATCTTTATTATTCAATATTTCTAAAGCATCATCTCTTGCTATTTCTAAAATATGAGAGTCTTCGACAATGTTAGCTTTGTTAAATTTTAATTCTCCTGATTGTCTTAATCCAAAGAAATCTCCTGGACCTCTTATCTTTAAATCTTCTTCACTTAGTTTAAATCCATCATCTGTTTTTTCTAGTACTTCAAGTCTTCCTTTAGACTCGCTAGAATCATTGTAAACTAGTAAACAGTAGCTTTTTAGATCACTTCTACCTACTCTTCCACGAAGTTGATGAAGTTGTGATAATCCAAATCTATCACTATTAAGAACAACCATCAAAGTAGCATTAGCGACATCAACACCGACTTCAATCACAGTTGTTGATACTAATATATTAATTTCATTCTTCTTAAATAAATCCATCACATGTTCTTTGTCATCTTGATTTACTTTTGAATGTAACATTCCTACATAGTAATCACTAAATTTATCACTTAACTCTCTATATACTTTTTGAGCATTTGATAAATCTAATGTTTCACTTTCTAAAATCAAAGGGGTTACTACATATACTTGATGATTATTTTTTAATTGTTCATCAATTAACAAATAAACCATCTCAATTTCACTAGTCTTAAATAGTTTAGTATCCACTTTTATTCTGTTTTTTGGTCTTTCTTTAATAATACTAATATCCATATCACCAAACAAACTTATCGCAAGGGTTCTAGGGATTGGAGTTGCAGTCATATATAGTACATCAGGTAAAAATCCTTTTTCACGTAATTTCTTTCTTTGATTTACTCCAAAACGATGTTGTTCATCCGTAATAACATAACCTAGATTATTATATCGAACGTCATTACTAAATAATGCGTGAGTTCCTATAATTAATACATTAGGATTCCCAGCGATTAGTTCTAATCTTTCTGTTCTGTCTTTGCTTGACAACTTTCCAGAAAGATAGACTATATTGTAATCATAGCTCTTGAAGAACTCATTAAATGTTTCATAGTGTTGTTTCGCTAAAATCTCAGTAGGAGCCATCATTGCTACTTGGAATCCAGCTGAAAGCACAGTTAAAATGCTGATTGCACTAACCACAGTTTTACCACTTCCAGTATCTCCTTCAAGTAATCTATTCATAGCGTAGGGAGATTTTATATCTTTGATAATTTCATTGGTAGCTTTTTTTTGTTCACTCGTTAACACAAATGGTAATGTTTTAATGAAATCTTTAACCAAACTAATATCATATTTCTTCATTATACTCTTTCGAGATTTGTTTTTTAATTTTATATATTGCATTTTAAATTGAAACTTAAATAATTCTTCATACTTAATTCTTCTTTCAATCTTAATTAAGTCCTTAGAACTAATTGGGCTATGAACAATTTTAAGTAGTTGATTATAGGTAATTAATCTATACTTAGTAATCAAAGATTTAGGTAATTCATCTTTTATTAAATGACCATATTCTTTTAATGATAATTGAACTAATTTTTGAAACTGTGAATCTCCAACTCCGTCAATTGAATATATTGGTTCTATTTCATTCTTAAAATTCTTTTTAAGTTTTAATGTAGTCGCAGTAAAAGTGTTTTTAGTTCTATCTATAGTCCCAGTTACAACTATATCTCCACCAATACAAAGAATATTTCTTAAATAGTCTCTGTTGAAGATTGAAACTTTAAAACTGCGTTCTTCAATTATTAAATCAAATGATAATCTATTGAAGTTCTTTCTAATGTAATTAACTACAGCAACTGAAGAAACTTTTCCTTCAAGTGTGACTCTTGTCCCTTCTGGAGTATCTTTTAATGTAGTAAGTCTATAAACTTCGTATCGACTAGGGAATCTATTTATAATATCAAAACAATCGTAAATATCATTACGATTTAGTTTTGTTTTTAGTTTAGGTCCAATTCCTTTAATGCTTAGAAGGTCGCTCATACTTTTCACCTCACTACCATTATATAAAAAAAAAGAGTATATTTCTATACTCTTTTACTCAACTGCAATAATGTATGAATAAATCTCTTGATTTCCTTCAATAGTTTCTACTTCAACTTCTGAATAATGTTCTTCTAAATAAAGCATTACTTCTTCTAGCTCAGCGGGTTCTACAGTTCCACCATAAATCACTGTGATGATTTCACTGTTTTCATCAAGTAGGTTGTCAAATAAATGTTTAACTGTATCTTTTCTTGCTTCTTTAGAAACAATTATTTCTCCATTTGCAATTCCTATATATTCATCTTTAGTTATTTTGATTCCTTTATATTCAGTATCTCTAACAGCATATGTAACTTCTCCTGATTTAACGTTGCTTATAAGGTCTGTCATTTCACCAATATTTTCAGCTAATTCTTGATTAGCATCAAACATTGTAAGTGACGCATAACCTTGTGCAATCGTTTTAGCAGGCAACACAGTTATTGATCTATTTTTAATATATTTTGCGGCTGTTTGAGCACTTAGCATTACATTTCCGTTATTAGGAATAATAATTACATGTTCAACTTCCAATTTGTCTACTGCGTTTATGAAATCTTCAGTTGAAGGATTCATTGTTTGTCCACCGTCAATTATACAGTTAACTCCCATTTCTTTAAACATTCCTTTTAGGCCATTACCGTTAACCACAGTTATAATCCCGTACTTACGAGAATCATTGTGATAAACAGCATGATCATGCCCACAATTTTGACCTTCTTCATGTGAGTGAAGTAATGTTTCAGAATGTTGTAAACTCATATTTTCAATTTTCAGTGTTGCAAAGTTACCAAATTGTTGTCCGAAGTTTAAAACATCTCCAGGATTTTTCGTATGGATATGTACTTTACAAATTTCTTCATCACTAACTACAACTAAGCTATCTCCAAAACGAGAAATTCTTTTAACAAATTTATCTCTGTTAAATTTATCCCCTTTATCTAACTGTACAATAAACTCAGTACAGTATCCAAAATCAGAATCTTTATCATCTGGATGAATCTCATGTTGAACCGAAGCAACAGTATTAAACTTAGAATCTTCTAGTATTTCACCTTTGAGGGCAAGAATCATTCCGTCCATAATATCAATAAATCCAGCAGCTCCAGAGTCAATAACTCCAGCTTCTTTTAATACAGGTAATAAGTCTGGTGTTCTTTCTAAAGATTCATATGATTCAGTACTATATACATTTAATACGTCTAATAGGTCAGAGCCATCTTTTACATATTTAGTTGCAACTTCTGCAGCTTCTCTAGCGACTGTTAATATAGTTCCTTCCACAGGGTTAATTACAGCACCATATGCCTGTTTAACTCCTCTAGTTAGTCCTTCAATAAATTGTGAAGTTGTTGCAGTTTCTAAATCCTTGAAAGTTTTTGCAAAGCCACTAAATAGTTGTGACAATATAACACCACTATTTCCTCTAGCTCCCATTAACAATCCTCTTGATAGTACTTTCGCTACTTTATCGATTCTTTCATTTTCTAATCCACTTATTGCTTTAACTCCCGACATCATAGTTGACTGCATGTTACTTCCTGTATCACCATCAGGTACTGGAAATACATTCAGTTCATTTATTCTTTGATGATCATTTCTTAAAGCAATAGTTCCATTTGTTATTAACAGTATTAATAAATTCCCATCAATCACTGTAGTATTCATTTGGTTTCCTCCGTTTTATATATTATATATATACATTTTTCATTGTTTTCTTATTTATAAAGTTTCTCACTATTTTAACATACATATTTTGTAAATGCAAATATTACGATTTTCTTATAAACGCCTTCATATATATGAATATCCACTCATATTTTGAACATCAAAGTATACACCCCAATTAAAGGCTTTTGAGTTCTATTTCTCAATAAATAATACGGTATTTAAAAATCTATGTAAATATATTGGCCTGAAATCATTGTCTTTAAATGCTAATTCATAGTTTCTATTAAAATTACATCCTGATGAGATTCAGTCCAAACAAGATTAATAAAATTAAGAGTTTTTTGTATTCCAAATTTCTTTGGCATTACAAGTTCAATGAACAGTAACTTTCCACCAGGTTTCATAACTCTAGTTATCTCTCGAATCCATATTTTTTATCAACTGCAACACAAAAACAAATGTGTGCACTATATAATGAAATGTGTTATTATCATATGGAAGTTTTTATACATTTAGTTCGTTAATTTCAAAAAGATTGTTACTTTTTTCTTTCGATTTTTTTGGAATTCTTTAATCACTAAGAATTTTTTCATTAATGTTGTCAAAATCATAACACTTAATGTTTACTTCAGTTCTTGAACCTATCTCTAAAAAACACCCTTTGTTTTATGAATCAAAATAGTTCTAACTTTCTTTATTCGCCTCTTTTCAAGCGGATATATATTAAGATCATAAATTGAAATCATAAAATCACTTTCCCCTATCTATTCAATAATATAAGTATATGAATAACAAAGTAAAATATAGAGAAATACACTTTTTGAAAATAAATAGTTTTAACACTTGATTTTTTCAATTAATATGATAAAATTATATATGCTGAATTCGAAATATGAATGGAGGGTTTTAATATGCCTAGAGAATGTGCAGTAACAGGAAAAAAAGGGATGAGTGGAAACAATAGATCTCACTCATTACATACAACTAAACGAAGATGGAAAGCAAACCTTCAAAAAGTTAAAGTTGTAGATGAAGAAGGAAATGTTAAAAGAATTATGGTATCTGCTAGAGCCTTAAGAAGTGGGCTTGTAAAACGCGCGTAAATATAATTGTAAGTTAAGTCGATATTATCGGCTTTTTTTATGAAATAAATAAGAGACTTCTTATAAATGAAAAAGCACTCTAATCACTAATTAGAGTGCTTTTTCATTTATTCATCTTGATGAACTACAAGTAGTAATCCTTCTTTAAAACTTAAACTTCCTTCTAATTCGTTAGATATACATAGTGGATCTTCGGTACATAATTCAATATTATTAAGTTCATACTTAAACCCTTTTAATGTTAAACCTGACACATCTTCAATAGCAAAGAACGATATGTATTTAAACTTATTTTCTATATTGTAACTGCCAGGACGTAACAAATACATTCTTATATTATTAGATACAATAGATACTTTACCAAGTTGAAGTAAATTAACATTAGCAAACTCGTGATCAAATCTTCCACCAGTTCCTCCATAGATTATGATTTCTTCATATTCCATGGCCAATGCTTTTTGCAGTGCAAGATAAGTATCAGTATAATTTTTTTTCTCTTCAAACTTTTGAATATCTTTACTATACTTTAATATTGTTTTGAATTGTTTGTTAGTTACACTGTCAAAATCTCCAATTGATAAGTCAATTTCCATTTTATTTTGAGCAAGTTTATAGGCACCAATATCAACTCCAATAATAAATTCGTGACTATCTTTATTATATAATGTAGATATATCATAATTATTAGGTCCAGTGAAAATCTTAATTATCATCCTAAAGATTCCATTTTTTCCATTGGGTTTTCACTATTAAAAATATATGATCCAGCTACTAAAACATCTGCCCCTGCCTCTTTACAAAACTTAGAAGTAATCTTGTTAATACCCCCGTCAACAACGATAAGTAAATCTTTATTCAAACTCTTTCTAAGCTCATCAATTTCCATAATTTTAAGAGAACTATTCATGATGAAATCTTGTCCTCCAAATCCTGGTTCAACACTCATTACCAAAATTTGGTCAATAAATGGAATCCATTTAACAATTGAGTTAACAGGTGTACCTGGTTTAATAGATATACCAACTTTTGCACCAAGACTTCTAATCAATTTAATCGTGATTAGCGGATCTTTTACTGCTTCAATATGAAATGTAATTCTGTCGCTCCCTGCTTCAATAAACTGCGGGATGTATTTATTTGGTTCACTAATCATTAAGTGAGTATCAAAAATCTGAGATGTATATTTTCTAAGCCCTTTAACAACAACTGGTCCAATAGAAATATTTGGTACAAAGTGACCGTCCATTACATCTACATGAAGCCATTTTGCTTCTTTAACTAAATTAACTGAATCAGCAAGTCTACCAAAATCAGCTGATAATATTGATGGTGCTATAATCATAATAAAAAACCTCCTAATATTTAATCTTTGTATTCTTGATTTCATCCATAATCAATTTATAGTTATAGTATCTTGATTGAATGATGTTTCCATTTTCTACTTCTTCTTTGACTTTACATTTTGGTTCATTTATATGAGTACATCCACGATACTTACATTCACTTGATAATTCAAAGAAGTCAACAAAACAATCAGGTACATTTTCTTCTTTTATTTCATGAAAATCTAACTTTGAAAATCCCGGAGTATCTGCAACTAATCCACCAAACATGTCATGAAGTTCCGAGTGTCTTGTTGTATGTTTACCCCTACCCAAGGCTTTAGATATTTCATTGGTTTCTAAATTTAGTGTTGTATCTAGCACATTTAACAAACTAGATTTACCTGCTCCAGTTTGTCCTGCGAACATACTTACCTTATCTTTAAATAAATGCTTAAATGTTTCTGTACCTTCTTTAGTGATTGTAGAAGTGTAAATGACTTGGTAATAAGTTTCATAATACTTCATTTCTTTTTTTAATATATCTAACTGCTCCAAAGTCATTAAATCAGTTTTTGTTAGTACTATAACAGGAGTAATACTTTCATGTTCAATTAGAAGTAGAAATCTGTCAAGTAAGTTAAAACTAAAATCAGGTTCTTTACAACTATTGATTAAAATTGCTTGATCAACATTTGCCAAAGCAGGTCTCATTAGATTGTTATCCCTAGGCAATAATTCCTTAATGAATTCTTCATCAAACATTACTCTATCTCCTACTTTAGGGCTTTCTTTTGTATGACGAAACTTCCCACGAGCTTTTAACTTGTAAGTTTTATTATTTACATCTCTAACGGTGTATAGTCCACCAGTTAATTTTGTTATTAGTCCTTTTTCCAAATGGTCCTCCTATATTTGATACATTTTCATTGCTTCTTGAAGTGATATCTTGCTGAGTTTTTTCTTAGCAACATAGGCTCCAAGGTTAAATAGAACAATATATATAGCTATAGCTGCGAATCCATGCCATATGAAGAATTCAAACGGCATTACAACTCCATAGGTTCTTGCCATCACTAATTGCAATATTATAAATGATAAAATAGCCACTGGTATTGTGATGATAAAAACAATAATACCATAAATTAAATATCCGCCTAATATCATTTTATCTATTTCTTTATTATTATAACCCATAACCTTAAATAAAGATATGTTATAGAAATTATCTTCTATTGTCATTACAGTTAAAATATATACAACAATCGCTCCAATAGCAATTGATACGAATATCATTACAAACATCATCATATCAAATATTGCTTGCATTTTTTGTGTTTGATCAACAATGTCCTCTGTAGAAATAACTATTATGAAGTTATCAGGAGTTAATTCTATGTCAGAATATATGGCATTATAGTAACTGGGTGACCCACTTAACAAAGTTGATAAAGTATCAATATCAATATATGCTTTGTTACCATTATATTCAGTCGTAACAGCAACTATTTCTATTTCAATTGAACTGTCGCCAACTTCTAACAGTACATTGTCTCCTACCGCAAAACCTTCTACTAAGCTGAGAGATTTTGTGATAACTAATCCACTTTCCAGCTTACTAGTAACATCCTTTTTTTTGTCAAGTAATGTATGAATTTCAGTATCCACACCAAGACCAACCAAGTATACTTCTTCATCATCTATTAAAACACTTGGTAATTCTATTACTCCCTCTTGATTACCCAATGGTATATCACATGGAGTATCATATTTACAATACCCAATATAATTATGATTAGTATTATCATAATAATCAATAATCATTCTATCCATTAATCCTATCATAGACAAACTAAGTAAAATTAAGAATGCAGCATAAAACATACCTACCAAGAATACAACGAATTTTATAGTGTTTCTATATAAAAGTAAATGTTGAAGTTTTTTAGTAATACTTAATCGTTTCAAATATTTCCCCATCACTTTTGTGAAAAAATTAGCTTTTGACGATACTTGTGGGTTTAATAATATGACTGGTTTTTGGCTCAGTATTCTTTTGATTATGAAGTAGCTTAAAACTAAGATGAATGATAAAGGTACAATTACAGCTATCATGAATGTACCTACAGATTGTATAATTGGACCACTAGGAAGCAAGTAAAATAACAGGTAAACATTCTTAAAAGGTTCCGCAACAATTGTCCCTAAGAGATATCCTGTAACTAATGCAGGGAAAGCTAAAATAGCAATGAAGAATACATAAGGTATTGTTATTTCACTATTTTTGTATCCCATAGATTTTAAGATTCCAATGGCACCACGTTGAGATTGTAAAATCTTTGAAACCATTATGCCGACTATTAAGATAGCAATAGATGCGATTAAAATACTGAGCATTAACCCAGTTGCTTCTCCGCCTTCTATTTCACCATATATCGCTCCACTTCTCATGTTGTTTTCAGTTAATAAAATACTTGTTACAAAATACATTTCTCGATTGCTTTTATAATCATCTATCACATTTATTTCGAATTGTTTTTCAGATATTCCACTGTCTATTACTCCACCAATATGAAATCCTACTGGAACACTAATATTTTCAAACTCATTATCAGTAAGTAAAGCTAGTGTTTGTGTCTCGTTATCAAACACTAAAGCAGCCGATAAAATCGCTAAACTGTAATCCGGGAATAAAACAAACCCACTTATTGTATAATTCTTATCTTTGAAATTTAAGGTGTCTCCAATGTTGAGATCGTTTGAATTTGCATAGGTTTCACCAATAGCAATTTCATCATCATTGCTTGGTTTAACACCTTTAGTAAAATAGCTTAAATTGATTGTGTCGTTTTCTTTTAATATTCTCATTTTATGAGTATCTTCACCCATACCAAAGTAAACATTTTTATATTCTCTTAGTTCAATAGTGATATCCCTGTATGATTCATCAATTATGTCCATTCTATAATCCATCAGGTCATAATAACAAATACTATTTGTGTCTTTTAACGCACTTAAAGTATAAACTTCTTCAGTCAAAGCACAGTTATTCATGACAAATGTTATATCTTCTTCTAACATAAAGTCCATTATTGAAACTGCGAAATCTTCTTGATTGGCAACATCAAAATATTTCTCTGCCGGACCTTTAATACCTCCAACACCATAATCCATAGCTGTATATATAAAACTACTTAACGTTATTATTACCCCCAGTAATAATAACTGCATATATTGTCTTTTCAAAGTTCTAAATACATTCTTAAATAGCATCGTTTATCCCCAAGAAATTTCTGAAGCATCTAGCTTAGTTTTATTTTTAATATCTTCAACAACTTCTCCAGAATTCAATTTAATAATACGATCAGCCATTGTACCTATACTAGGATTATGAGTAATAAGAATAACTGTTGTTTTATATAATTTATTTAGTTTTTGAAGTACACCTAACACTTCTTTAGCTGTATCCTCATCCAAAGCTCCTGTTGGTTCATCACAAAACATTATTTTTGGATTTTTAACTACTGCTCTTGCAATACTTACACGTTGTTGTTCTCCACCACTTAACTGAAAAGGATATTTTTTAGTCTGTGAAGTTAATCCTACTTGTTCTAATACTTCTTCAACAGTGAATGGTAATTTACTTACTTCCCTACCTACTTCAACATTTTCTTCAACGCTTAATGTTTGAAGTAAGTTGTATTGCTGGAAGATAAAGCCTAAATTATCTCTTCTAAACTTTGTTAATTGTTTAGAGTTCATATCACTAATAACCTCATCATCAATTGTGATTACTCCACTAG
>Ga0307989_1001509_pt1 | contig 12334 bp, 13 predicted proteins | sample EllFjometagen185_FD_203164 | JGI IMG/M metagenome (GOLD analysis project Ga0307989, IMG submission 203164) | Marine microbial communities from Ellis Fjord, Antarctic Ocean - #185 | ecosystem: Environmental > Aquatic > Marine > Unclassified | place: Southern Ocean | collected 2014-10-08 | reverse complement strand
CTACTTTCACACCAAATATTCTGGCAGATATGAAATGTCCAAATTCATGCACTAGAATTAATAACGAAAAAATTACGAGGAAGGCGAGGATTGAGATGAGGATCATTGTAAAGCTTAGATAAAAAACCCTTTCGCTAATTTTAGCACTTCATCTGGATCCAGATAAATAAAAAAGAAAATAATTTCAAGAGAAGTTAAAAACTCAATCTTTTAGGGGGATTGAATAATGGTTTGAATTAAGCTGAACAATTGCGATTTTAGCTAGTGATGGCATTAGACCCTGCTTTGCTTGAGGGTTTTGGCTCTGTAAATAAATTTTTGAAGAATCCAATTCTAAGATAATATTGGCCATTATTATTTTTTTCAATTAAGCCATAATTTTCGAAATAATCTAAATGGGCTTGATCTAAACCACTGTGACTAAAAATATATCCTTCTTCTGGATTAGCTCTCTCAGTGATACTCGTTAGAGTAGACTCCATTTTTATTGGTACATTAATTGTTTTCAAATAATTTAAATATCCAAATAGAAAATTGTTATTAAAAATCGCTTCAACGGTTCCTCGAACTATTTCGACAGCTACAGATTTATCATCTAATCTTTTATGATGATCTTTTTCTTTAGTAATTTCTCTTAAAATTAGTTGTGTGATACTAGGGTGTCCGCCTGTAATTTCCCATAAAAATTTAAAAGCGTCTGGATTTAGATCCAGACCACCCATTTCTATCAATGCCTTAATTTCATCTTGATCAAAAGGTTTCATATCAATTGGTATAGCTCCGGGGTATTCGTCTTTCTGATAGTAATCTTTTATGCCAGCAAAAACTATAAAAATTTTACTAAGATTGCTAGATTTATCAGCCACTAGTTTTTGAAAGGTTTGATAAATTTTATTAAAATTAGGAAAAAGTCCTTTGTCATCACTATCCCCATCAAGATATATTTGTTTGAAAACAGTTGCATCATCGAGAGTGATTATGATTTCTCCATCACCACCTAGCTTTTCTCTTAATAATTTCATAAAACTCAAAAAGTTTTTTGGACTCATTTTGTTCTCTTCATCATTTTTTTCGACTAGACTTTGATCTTTTTCCTCTAGTACTTCCTCTCGCCTAGAAAGTGTTGCAAATTGTAATTGTGTTAATAATCCCGATGTGATATCACCGAAAAACTCTTCTATTGGAACGGATCCTTCTCTCTCAAACCAGCAACATTCTGAACGGGTAGTTAGGCATTTAGGATTTTTTTCGGCACTTTCGCTTACCTCTTCGATTAAAGAGCTTCTGCCGTATTTTGTTGGACAGCTCAGGCTTATGATTGCTGACCGATCACCACCATGAATAATCTCGAGGACCCTTTCCAACTCTGGGCGTTCTACATAGGCAATATTATTTGAAGCGGTTACAAGTACTTGAGGCTCAAAAAATTTGTTATTAGTTTCAGACATAATCAGTGGTAATAAAAAAAAATAAGGTAGTATTTTCCATTTTTTTATTATACTTGTCAAGTTTTTGGATAAAATAATTTTATATGCGAAAACAGCCAATATTTTTTTGGATACTATTTTTGTAAAAAATAAAACAACACTCTCACTTTTACACTTTCATCATATCCTCTTCTTTCCCACTCGCGCTTTTTTCAATTTCTATATTTACAGCACCCACTTTTTCTTGTAATTTCTTATCAAAAAGTTTTTCTTCATCTTCTGAAATTTCTTCAATTTCTTTTGCACCTTTTGATTTTTTTCGCAGATCTTCTCTTGCTCTTCTGACTGAAATTTTTGCATTCTCCGTAAACTCTTTTACGAGCTTCACGAGATCTTTTCGACGCTCCTCGGTCAATGGAGGAATATTCAAAACGATTCTTGTTCCATCATTATTCGGATTTAGATCCAGACTCGAATCACGAATTGCCTTTTCGATACCTGTCAGATTTGATTTATCCCAAGCCTCGATAAATAGTGTTTTTGGGTCAGGCACAGAAATATTCGCAATATTTCTTAGCGCTTGTTTGAAGCCATAAACCTCGACTTGTAGATTTTCCACAATATTCGCAGAAGCTCTGCCAATTTGTAGTCCAGATAGCTCACTTGCGAAGTGAGTAGTTATCTTTGTAAATTGGGAGTCAGCTAGATCGAGTAATTCTGAGATGCTCATTATGAGGTGATTAAACTGCCAACATTTTTACCCTCCACAGCTTTTTTTAGCAATCCTTTTTTGGCGAAGTTAAAAATAGAAATTGGTATTTTGTTTTTGGCTAGAATTTGAAAGGCTTTCAGATCCATCACACCAAATTTTTTTTGCAGTACAGTTTTGTAGTCTAGTGCTTTCAAAAGCTTGGCATTTTTATTATCACGAGGATTTTTATTAAAAACTCCATTTACGTTTGTAGCTTTTACCAGCAGATCACATTTTAGTTCTTTGGCACGGAGTGCAGCTCCACTGTCGGTGGTCACGAAGGGTTTTCCAGTTCCGCCTGCGAGGATTACCACACCTTTTTTTGTTAGAAATTTCTGTACTGCTGAAATCTGGTAAGGCTTGATGATCTCTTTGGGTGCGGTGACTGTGCTGAAAGTTTCGACCCTTACTTTCATTTTCTTCAGGGCAGCTTTCAGAGTGGTGGCGTTGAAAACAGTTGCGAGCATACCGAGGTAGTCGGATTCGATGCGGGGGAGGGAGGTCAGATTTTTGTTGTCGCGAAATCTCCAGATATTTCCTCCGCCAATTACGATGGCGATGGAGGCTGATTTGCTCGCTTGCGCAATTTCATTTGCGGTTCTTTCGAGTGAGCGTGTTTCTACACCACTTTTTCCGAGTGACTCTCCGGAAAGTTTTAGGAGGATTTTTTTCATGAGGTGTGGTGCTTGCGAGCAAGGTTAATAATGAAGATAAGAGATTTTTCAGTTTAATTTAAATTCTTAATCTGGCTAGATAGACCGTAGAGACGAGGCATCGCCTCGTCTCTACAAAAAATTTAGGTATTAAAAATTAAAGCAGGAATCTTTTGTTTTCCAATAATTTCACACAGTCCCTCTCTTTTCCGAATCAGCTCTGCTTTGTTATTGCTCACCAAAACTTCCGCTGGTTTTTCTCGTGTGTTGTAATTACTCGCCATGCCAAAACCATAAGCCCCCACATCTAGAACTGCCAATAAATCGCCTTCCTGTATTTTTGGCAACGAACGATCTTTCGCCAGCTGATCTGTATTCTCACAGATCGGTCCCACCACATTTATTTTTTTGGCATTCCGAGCATTCAAATTATTCGCCAGCAAGATTTCATGATGAGCATCATAAAGCATCGGTCTCATCAGAGTTTGCATACCGGCATCTACTCCCACGAAAGTTTTGCGCGCTTCTTTGATCGTGTGTACGCGTGTTAGCAAAATTCCCGCATCGCCTACGAGATACCTGCCTGGTTCGAGCATTAGCTTTGGATTTCCGAGCTGAAAATCTCGCACTCCTTTTGCAAAAACTTCAGCCGTAAGTTTGATCGCTCGATCAATATCGAGAACTTTTTCATTACTCTCGTAGGGAATTCCCAACCCCCCACCAATGTCGATAAATTCAAATTCGATTCCAGTTTTCTTGTGAATTTCTTGTGCAAATTTCAACAGCTTCGCAGTCGCCTCGTAGAAATATTTTTCATCCAAAATACAGCTGCCACTCATCATGTGCAGTCCAAATCTTTGCACTCCTTTTTGTTTCGCAATTTTATAGGCCTCGATTGAGTTTTTTACACTTTCTCCAAACTTGGCATCGTTACCAGCAAAAACTAGACCCTTGATTTTTCCTCCTGAAATTCCCGGATTCACTCGCATAGAAAATAGCGGTGGTTTACCAATTTTCAGCAATCTCTTAGCTACAGAAAGAGAATCAATATTTATCGCTACTCCTGCTTTCAGTCCATTTCTCAAATCCTCATCGGAATGAAAAACTCCTGAATAGAGAATATTCTCTTTAGTGAAGCCCGCTTTTTTCGCCAGCTGAATTTCCCAATTTCCTGCAACATCTGCCCCCAAACCTTCATCTCTCAAAATTGAAAGAACAGTGAGGTTACTGTTCGCCTTCACTGCATAAAAAAGCTGAGAACCTGCTTGCCCATTAGGCAGATTGGGAATGTATTTTTTCAAGGCAGTTTTTACGCGACGTGTATTTTCTCGAATTCTTGTTTCTGAATAAACGTAGAGTGGAGTTCCAAATTTTTTTGCCAAAGTCTCGCAACTTATTTTTTCAACAAAAAGCTTTCCACTTTTGTTTTTCAAAAAATCACGATTGCGAATAAGTTTATTCATTTTCAGTAGAGCTAGGTTTAGCAGTGGAGTTAATTTTATCCAGCAAGCGATTGTAGTTTTGGGCAGCGATAATTCCGACCTTGTTTTCTGAATCTAGCTCAAAAGCTTTTCGATAAGCAGCCATGGCGGAAATCGGGTCTTCCATTTTCTCGAAATATTTTCCGAGATTGAAATATGGCCACGGGAGTTGTGGATTTAGCTCAATTGATTTTTCTAGCTGGCGGCGTGCTTCTGACAGATAACCATTCGACAGGCTGACCCAACCGGCGAGATTGTACGCGAAAGCGTTTTTTGGAAAACGCTGTTTGGCGAGATTGGCGAGATTCCAAGCGTTTCTGCCGTCCCTCAGTTTCTCGAGATAAAGTGAGATTGGTTTTACAAAATCCTCAGGTGAGACTTCTTGGCTTTTTGCAATTTCTTTCGCGAGTAAATCCGCGGCCGCACGATATTTTCCTTGTCCCAAATAAGTTTCAATAAGTTTTGTCTCCACATCTTTAGTTTTCACACCATTCTCTTTTGCGAGAAGAAGAAATTTCTCTGCCTCTGCGAAATCTTTCAACTCAAAATTCACCAATCCTAAAAAATACTGAGTTTCTGCTTTGCCTGAATCTAGCGCGAAAGCAGTCTCCCATGACTGCTTTGCGACTTCAAAATTCTTTTTTGCAAACTGCGCATAACCAGTGAGTAGCCATGCGTCACGATAATCCGCATCGTCCTCGAGCACTGGTCCGATTTTTGCAAGTGCAAGTTCGTATTCTTCAACCGCGATGAAGCTTCTCGTCAATAAAGTATCGAGATGAGTTTTTGGTGAGTCAGGGAAGCTTTCGTATTCTGAAAAAGCTTTCAAAACTTCGTCACTCCTTTCATCATCGCTTTCAGCGAGAAGCTTCTTTGCTTCCTCAGGTTCATCGAAAAAAGCTTGCATTACTCCTTGCCAAAATTTTCCATCTTTGCCGGCTTTCCCAAATTCTGTTTTTGCTTCTTCGAATTTTTCTTCTCGCAAAAAAATCATGCCCTTCAAAATAAAAACATCAGGGTTTGTCGCATCCAATTTTTCTACACTTTCCAGATTTTCTTGTGCTTTCTCGAATTCTCCCAAGCGAATTTGTGATTCGGCAAGAAGAATTAAAGGGGCGATTTCTGCAGGATTTTTTGTCGCCACAACAGCAAATTCGTTTGCAGCTTTTTCGGGTTCATTCTTTGTCAAAAACTGTTTTCCGGCTTCCACAAATTCCTCAAGACTTTCATCTTCAACAATTTGTGAATCAGTTTTTGAGCCCTCTGCAATTTTCTCAATTCCTTCAGACTCCTTAGTCTTTACGATCTCTGCAATGGGAGTTTCACGTGATTCTTCATTTGTAAAACTTTTCCAAACAACCCACGTAGAGACCGCGATTATCAAAATTGCGAGGGCAATAGCGAAGCCAAGAAGTTGTTTTCTCACCTTATTATTTTAGCTTAATCCGAAGTGGGCGGGTTCCTCCATATTTATTTTATTTTTTTCAAAGCATTTTCCGCAGCTACTTGTTCGGCTGATTGTTTACTGTTTCCTTTTCCACGACCAAATAAATCTTTTCCGACAAAAGCTCCCATCTCGAAAATTTTAGAATGATCGGGCCCATTTTCGCTGAGAACTTTGTATTCTGGGGTAATTGCGAGTTTTGCTTGTGCGATTTCTTGGAATTCGGATTTCGCATCAACTTGCGCATTTTCTGCGATAATTTTGTCTAACTTAGGGAAAAGAAATTTTTCTACAACTAATTTTGCTTTTTCGAGGCCTCCATCAAGATAGATCGCGCCCAAAACAGCTTCAAAAACATTGGCAAGGAGGTAGGGTTTTTTTGCCCCTCCGGAATGAGCTTCTCCTTTTGACAACCTTAAGTGTTCGCCAAAACTTAACTCGGCAGCAACTTCTGCGAGAGTTTCACCTTTTACCAGCGCAGAGCGAAGGGCTGTCAGATCACCTTCTGGCTTATCTGGAAATTTTGCAAAAAGAAATCCAGTGGTAATTAATTCCAAAACGGCGTCGCCGAGAAATTCCAATCTTTCATTGTGTTCCAAAACGCCACGATTTTCATTTACAAAACTACGATGGACAAAGGCTGTTTCTAGTAATTGAATATTTTTAAATTCGTGAGCTAGTTGAACTTGAAGATCTTTCATATATTAAGGCTGATAAGGTGAATAAGGTTTCTAGGGTTGATAAGGGGTGCAAATTTTTTTAAAAATTAAAAATTATAGAACCTCCTCAATAGGAAGATTCTTCGATCTCTTTCTTCGCAGAGCTCAAAACTCCATTTACAAATTTACGGTCAGAATCATCGCCATAGCTTTTTGTGATTTCTACGAATTCATTCAGAGTAGCTTTTGGAGGAATGTTAAATTTACCACAGAGAAATTTCAGCTCTGCTAGCGCTACGAGGAGGATCGCGGCATCCAATTTGGCGATTTTGGAAAATGGCCAATTTGGTGCGAGTTTTTCGATCCATTCTTTCGAGCTTTGGAGATTGTCGAAAGTGGTTTTTAGCAAGGCTTCGGAAAAGCCTTTTTCGAGCTTTAAGCCAAGATCAGCAGCGTTTCTTTCAAAAATCACCAACCATTCTTTTTCGATTCCACGAAATTCACACTCAAAAACAGTCTGTACCACTGCTTCACGAATTAATCTTCGATTGGCTGCCATAAATAAAGCATAAGCCCTTCGGGCAGGTTGATAAGGGAAATAAGGTTCTGAAGGAAGCTTCTAAGCCTAAGCCATTTCAGTAAAATTTTCTGGACACTAGGCTTTCACTTTCTCGATCTTTTTCATTTTTTTAGCAGCTAAATCAATCACTACTCTGCCTCGATATTCTCCGCAGGTTGGACAGGCAGTGTGGGAAGAGCGTGGTTGTTTGCACTTCGGGCATTCTACGGCTCTCGAGATATGAGTAAGCCGTTTGAGCTCTCCAGATTTCCAGGTGGAATATCTTCGATCTCCACGAGTCGAGGAAGCTCTGCGTTTTGGGACTGGGTGTTTGGCCATTTTTTGAAGCTGCTAAGTTATGAAAAATTTAAGTCAAACGAGTTTAGCTTTTTTCGCAGCTTTGTAAAGCTGAAATCTCGAAAGCGTCAAAGCACCTAGCGAGAAAACGAAAATTGTGAATTTGAAGATTACACTAAATTCGGGCAGAAACCTGATTGCAAAAATAATTATCGAGCCTAGCGCGAGTGTAATTAGTTTTTTCCAATACTTATTTTCTTTTTGCTTGATAATCAAACTCCCGATCAAGAATCCCATTAGTGCTCCATTCACAAGAAGAGAAAGGATCCAAGCGAAGAGAAGAGTAACGCCTAACCAAGTGCCCACGACTGTAACTAGTAAGAAAATTACGAGAAGTGGTATGAAGAGAACTAAGGTTCCTGTGAATAGGCTCCACCAAGGTTTTTGGCGGATAGTGTCTGCAAAAGTTTCAGAAGATCTACCAAGAAATATCAACAAAATTGCTCCAGCGAAGAAGCTGATGATAGAAATAAAAAGTTTTTTTAGCAGACCGAGCGATTCTGCTTTTTCGCCTCTCTCGATTTCACTCGCAATTCCAGCTGGAATTGCAATTTCATTTTTTGAAAAGTAAGTCAGTTTGCCAGTAACTTTTGCATTCTCACCAAATTCAATTTTTTTACCAACTCGAATTGTTACATCTCCTGCGACCTTACCTCCAAAAATAATTTCATCTCCTGATAGTTGCAAATCTCCATCGACTGAACCGTCGAAATTTAATATCCCACCTGCAATTGAGGCATCGCCTGCAACTGCAGAGCTTTCGGTGATATTTATTACACCTCCTGCGATTATTGCATCACCTGCGATTTGTGAAGCGAGGGTAATCACGCTGCCGGCAACTCGTAAATCATCTCCAACTTCAGAAATAATAGTGATACTACTGCCAGCAACAATTAAGTCACCTTCTACTTTTTTATCAATATTCACCAAAACTCCGGCAAGGTAAGCATCATCATCTGTGGGATTTTTTAGCTCGACGAAGTTTCCTGCTGAATAAATATCATTTCCAACTTCGACCGAAATAGACTGTTTCGCCGAATTTTTCTCGCTTGCAAGAGTAGTGACGGGGATAAGTAAAAGTGCGATTACGAGAAAAGCTTTGAGAGTGGTTTTCATTTTTGAAAAAAATCATGATGCAAGAATGGACAAAATTTTAGCAAAATAAGCTTGAAAATGGTATTTTCTTATCCATGAATTCCGAAGCAATGAAGTCCCGAATCGAAGAGTTGAAGCGCGAAAAAAACGCGATTATTTTAGCTCACAATTATCAGCTGGCTGAGATTTATGATGTTGCTGATTTTGTGGGTGATAGTTTTGAATTGGCGATGCAAGCGAAAAAAACCACTGCGGAGATCATTGTGTTTTGTGGTGTCCATTTCATGGCGGAGAGTGCGAAAATTTTAAACCCCGAGAAAAAAGTGCTAATTCCTGATGCTAGCGCGGGATGTTTTTTGGCTGACATGATAAGTGTTGAAAGTCTGCGTGAAAGAAAAAAAGAGTTTCCTGAGGCTGCGGTGGTTGCTTACGTAAATTCAAGTGCTGAAGTAAAAGCAGAATCAGATGTGTGTTGTACTTCGGCAAATGCGGTGGAAATTTGTCGGAAAATTTCCGAACAACAAATTATTTTTGTGCCAGACAAAAATCTCGGAGAGTGGGTGGGGGAGAATTTACCTAAAAAAAAGATAATTCCTTGGGAGGGAAATTGTTATGTGCATGCGAAGATTTTGGAGCAAAATCTAAAAACTGCACGAGAGTTGTATCCGACGGCAATTATCCTCGCACATCCTGAGTGTGAAAAGATAATTAGAGATGCGGCGGATGAGGTGCTGGGTACTGGTGGGATGCTACGCTTTGCAAAAAATTCAGATGCGAAAGAATTTCTGATCGCGACGGAGAGTGGGATGCTGGAAAAGCTGAATCGTGAGACTGAGGAAAAAAAATTCTGGAGTCTGGGGGGAGAGTGTCTAAATATGAAAAAAATCACTTTGCCGAAAGTTTTGAGTTCGCTGGAGAATGATGAGTTTGAGGTTGAGGTTGTGAAGGAGGTTGCAGAAGGTGCGCGGAGGAGTTTGGAGAGGATGGTGGATTTGAGCTCATGAAGACATTAGGATTTTATCTCATGATTGAAAGATTCGTATGATTGACGATTGATTGCACAAAAGATAAATTTTCTCTAAACTTCGTCGGCTTTTAATTTTTTTGATGATTGTAATTCGTTTAGCTCGAGTAGGAAGAGAAAATCTTCAACAATTCCGCTTAGTCGTGCAGGAAAAAACTTACTCACCAAAGTCGGGGAAAGTTGTAGCAAATGTCGGAAGCTACAATCCCTCCGACCCTGAGAATAAGCTCATTTTTGACGCAGAAAAAATTGAGAAATTTATCAAAAATGGTGCTCAGCCGAGCGACACAGTCGCGAGACTTTTACTAAAGAACGGATTTAAAAAAGAATTAGTTGAGAAATTTATGAAAAAGTATTCAAAACAAAAGCCTAAAAAGGAAGAAACTACCGATTCACCTCCCGAAACTGCGAAGCCTGCAGAAAGTAATGAAGCTTCCCCAGAAGAAAAACCAGCAGATGATAAATCTACAGAAAAAGAAGAGCCTCAAAAAGAGGAGTCTAAGGAAGAACCCAAAACTGAAGAAAAATCAGCAGAAGTAGCTTCAAATTCAAAGATAAGTTCTGAGACTGAAGCAAAGTCTGAGCCTGAGGCAGAAAATTCCCCAGAAGAAAAACAAAAAGAAGCCTAGTTTTTTCAAATTTAATTTTACCCAAATGAGTGATGAGACAAACTCTGCCGCCACAGCCGACGTTGATTTTCTCGTGGCAACAGTAAAAGCAATCGTAGATAATCCTGATGAAGTAATCGCTGAGCGAAGTGTCGATGATTTGGGAGTTTTGCTGAAGCTTCGTGTGAACGAGGCGGACATGAGTAAAGTTGTCGGGAAGGAAGGGAGAACCGCCAAAGCACTTCGGACACTTTTGAGACTAGTTGGTTCGAAGTTTGATCAGCGCGTAAACCTCAAGATTCTTGAGCCAGATGGCAGTGAAAGAAGAGTCGAGCGACCCGTGGTTTCACAGAGTTCGAAGATTGAAGCTCCAGCTGAAAAGCCTGCTGGTGCTGAAAAATTAGCAGAAGATGCCAACACGAAAAAAGATCAGCCAGCCAAATTTTCGATACAAGCAGGGAGAGAAGGTGATAACGCCAGCGAGTCTTTTGAAAATGTGATCTAAAATCGTTAGAATTCTAAGGATCTTAATTAAATCTTGAATTATGGATTTATCACTAGTTCCCGAAGCTTTTGCAGCAACAAGTGGAGTTACCTACACTGATCTCTCTAGCTTAGACCTAATCGGCGTGATTTATCTTTTTGCTGCGCTTGCGATTTTGGGAGCTGGTGCGCTTTCGATTGTTTTTATCTTTTTTGGCGGTTTTTCTTTTATTCTTTCCGGTGGTGATGAGTCGAAAGTTAAAACAGCGATTCACACGATTCGTTACGCAATTATTGGTTTAGTAATTTCTCTACTTTCACTAGTTTTCGTGCCACTGATTGGTAAACTTTTTGGTGTGAACTTCAACTTCTTTGATTTCGAAACGTTATCAAATCGCATCAACACCCTCTTTGAACAGTTTCAAGAGGAAAGTGTGGGGTCTACTGCTACTTCAGCTAGCTCAACTCCCGAGGTTTCTCTTGATGGTTTGGTGAAATAGCTTTGGGGTTCCGGATCGGGATAAAGATTTCAACTGAGTAATCATGAAAAAGCTGATTATCCTCGATGGTCATGCAATTATCCATCGTGCTTTTCACGCAATCAAGCCACTTCACACCTCGAAAGGAGAATTGGTAAATGCGATTTTTGGTTTTACCTCGATGTTGCTGAATGTTTTAGAAATTGAAAGACCGACTTATATCGCGATCGCTTTTGATCGTAAGGGAAAAACTTTTCGTCATCATGCTGATGCGAATTATAAAGCTACTCGCAGCAAAACTTCTTCAGATCTGATTTCACAGATTGGCAGGATTTACGAAGTTGCTCGAGCATTTTCGATTCCAGTTTTTTCGGAAAATGGTTTTGAGGCAGATGATATTTTGGGGGGGATTTGTGAGAAGGTGAAAAATGAGGACGAGCTAAAAACGATAGTGGTAAGTGGTGATCGCGATTTGTTGCAGCTCGTGGATGAGAGAACTTCAGTGCACGATCTCTCTGGTGGCTATCGAAAATCGGTAAATTTCACGCCAGAAAAAGTTGTAGAAAAGTATGGTTTTGCAGCGAAATTTATTCCAGACTTCAAGGGTCTGGCAGGTGACGCTAGTGACAACTTGAAAGGGGTGGCGGGCGTTGGTGAAAAAACGGCAACGGATTTGATTTGCAGATTCGGAGAATTGGAAAATATTTTTGCGAATCTCGAAGAAATCAAACCAACTGTTCGCGCGAAGCTTGAACGTGAACGTGATTCAGCTTTTCATTCAAAAAGAATGGCGACCATTCGTTATGATGCTCAGATTGAGTGGGATTTGGAAAAGTGCAAGCTTGAGGATTTTGATCGTGAAAAAATTCTCGAATTTTTAGATGAGTTGGAATTTCATTCACTCAAAAAAAGATTTGAGAAACTTTTTCCATCTTGCTCTGAGGTTAAATCAAAATATATTCAGACAAGCTTGTTTGATTGAAAATATATATTTTGCACCTTGCCTGAAGACTGAATTAATCATTTATTTTCCCCATGCCTGAGCTTCCCGAGGTCGAAACCCAAGTGCGAGATTTGCAGGTGATTGTTGGTAAAAAAATTCTTAAAATTACGAGCAATACGCAAAAAGCCTTCAAGCCTAGTTTCTCCCAGTGTAAAAAACAGCTTGAGAATAAAAAAATTCTGGCGATCTCACGGCGCGCAAAGTTTATTGTTTTTTCTCTTTCTGGCGATCTTATTTTACTCATGCATTTTCGCATGACGGGTCATTTCTTACTGTCTAAAAACTCCACAGCGTTAGAAAAACACATTCGC
>Ga0307989_1001507_pt1 | contig 12336 bp, 12 predicted proteins | sample EllFjometagen185_FD_203164 | JGI IMG/M metagenome (GOLD analysis project Ga0307989, IMG submission 203164) | Marine microbial communities from Ellis Fjord, Antarctic Ocean - #185 | ecosystem: Environmental > Aquatic > Marine > Unclassified | place: Southern Ocean | collected 2014-10-08 | reverse complement strand
CTAGTTTTGAGATAGTTCATTAGGGCTTATTTGTCTTGTAGTAATTTGTAATTATTGTTTGATCTTAGTTTTACTTTTGTTTTTCAGAGGTTCCTTAAATAAGCTACTTGTGATCATCAGGTTTTTAGTTTGAAAAAATGAGGAATCACCAGATTTTTTTCTTGATTTTTCCCCACCCAAAAACTAAAATCCAAGCCGCATCGAAATCCAGTGCCAGTCGCCATGCTTCTTGCAATTACCAGACAAACTTCAATTCTTTACCAGCCTTATCAACTTTATCGACTTTATTGACCTTACTAACCTTACTAAAATGAGCTACATCCTAGGAATCGATCTCGGAACCACCAATAGTTGCATGGCAGCCATGCAAGCCGGCAAACCCGAAGTCCTCGAAAATGCTGAAGGCAACCGCACCACACCATCCGTCGTCGCCGTCAAAGACGGCACACGCTTGGTCGGCACACCAGCCAAAAATCAAGCGACCATAAACCCCGAAAACACCATCTTTTCCTCCAAAAGATTCATCGGACGACTCCACAGCGAAGTCGGGAAAGAAATCAAAGAATTCCCATTCAAAGTAGTCTCCGGCGAAAAAGGCGAATGTGAAATCATGCTCGACGGCAAAAATAATCGACCAGCCGAAATCGCCGCCATGATTTTGCAGAAAATGAAAAAAGACGCCGAAGCCAAGCTCGGCGTAGAAATCAAAGAAGCCGTCATCACCGTGCCAGCCTATTTCAATGATTCACAGAGAAATGCCACCAAAGACGCCGGCAAAATCGCCGGACTAGAAGTCAAGAGAATCATCAACGAACCAACCGCCGCCGCCATCGCCTACGGTCTCGATAAAAAACTAAGCAAAGATCAAAAAATCGCCGTCTACGATCTGGGAGGCGGAACCTTCGACGTTTCGATTTTGGAAATCGCCGACGTCGACGGACAGAAACAATTCGAAGTAATTTCAACCAACGGAGACACCCACCTCGGTGGCGACGACTTTGATCAAAAAATTATTGAGTTCCTCGTCGATGAGTTTAAAAAAAGCGACGGCATTGATTTACACGAAGACAAACTTGCGCTGCAAAGACTGAAAGAAGGAGCCGAGAAAGCGAAGAAAGAGCTGAGTAGCGCGAATGAAACGGAAATAAATCTCCCCTTCATTACCGCAGATTCCAGCGGGCCAAAACACTTCAACGTAAAACTTTCCCGAGCCAAACTAGAAGCCTTGGTCAGTGATCTCGTAGAGCGAAGCGTGGAGCCGTGTAAAAAAGCAATCGCCGATTCAAAAATTAAAGTCGAAGAAATCGACGCGGTCGTCCTCGTCGGCGGTCAAACTAGAATGCCAGCCGTCCAAGCCAAAGTGAAAGAAATTTTTGGCAAAGAACCTCTCCAAGATGTCAATCCAGATGAAGCAGTCGCCATCGGAGCGGCAGTTCAAGGTGGAATTCTCAGCGGAGATGTCAAAGATGTTCTCCTCCTCGACGTTACTCCCCTCACTCTTGGAATTGAAACACTGGGAAGCGTACGCACTCCGTTAATCGAAAGAAATACCACCATCCCAACCAGCAAAAGCCAAGTCTTTTCCACCGCCGCGGATAATCAACCCAGTGTGGAAATTCACGTCTTGCAAGGCGAACGAGAAATGGCAGCCGACAATAAAAGTTTGGGCAAATTCATTCTCGACGGCATTCCTCCCGCCCCTCGCGGAGTCCCACAAGTCGAAGTGACTTTCGACATCGATGCGAGTGGAATCTTGAGTGTTTCCGCCAAAGATAAAGGAACTGGCAAAGAACAAAAAATTACGATTCAGGGATCAAGCGGACTCAGCGATGAGGAAATCGAGAAAATGCGAAAAGAAGCCGAGCAACACGCGGAAGAAGACAAGAAGAAAAAAGAAGGCGTCGGAATTGTAAACGAAGCAGACACACTAGTTTATTCCACAGAAAAAACACTGAAAGAACACGAATCGAAAATTGCGGAAGCAGATGCCAAAGAAATCAAAGCCAAGCTTGAGAACTTAAAAAATGAGCTGGGAGAAAAAGAATTCAATCAAGAAAAAGTGAAATCCGCGATGGAAGAGCTTTCGAAAGTAAGCCAAACCGCCTTCGCGAAGCTGTATGAACAGCAAGCTCAACAATCGACAGATGACGTGAAAGTAAAAGATAAGAGTAAAGAAGATGGCGAAAAGAAAGGAGATGAAACTGTGGAAGGCGAGGTGGTTGATGAAGAGAAAAAAGAGGAGGTTGATGAAAAGTAAAAAGAAAAGATGAAGCGTGGTAGTTTTCAAATTTACGAAGATCCAATTCCTATCTTTGACTGAATCGTAAATTATTTTCTCCTCAAATACCAACTCCCAATCAAGCATCCACCTAAAATTATTAGCGGAAGAGAAATCAAAAGAAACACAAAAGGCTCTGTGAGCACGTTAAACGCGAAAATCGTAAACAAGCCCATCAGCACAATGAGAATTCCGCCCACTATTTCCCATCTCCACGCAACGTAAACAAGAACAAGCAAAAGCAGCCATGGCAAAGCGTTCGGAGAGTTCAGCAAAATTCCTTTCAGTCCGCCTTCCCGCTTCTCCGCTTCCCGAGAGCAAAGCAAACACAAACCAAAAACTCGTCACCAAGAGAAGAACGCTTCGTGCGAAGTAACGCAGAGGTTTTGCGATTGTGGATTTTTTCATTTTGGGAAGTTATTAAAATTATATTCTTTTTTCAAAAACTCCCCCAACGCCTCTTCCCAGCTTCGTAACTTCGGAAGCTTCGTATTTCGCAAAACTGAGTTGCGAGGTCTTTTTGCTGGAGTTGGAAACTCGACTGTCGAGATTTCAAGCACTTTTGTCGGAAAATTTTTGATCTCAAAAATCTTGCGTGCGAAATCTGCCCAACTCGTCGCGCCCGAATTTGTCGCGTGAAAAATGCCACTCAAATTTTTATCCAAAATTTCGTGCGTCATTTTCGCGAGATCGACAGTGAAAGTCGGCGAGCCGATTTGATCGGAAACCACTTTAATTTGAGTATTCTTGCCTGCCAGTTCCAACATTTTTGTCACAAAATTTTCGCCCTCGCCGAAAAGCCAGCTCGTTCTCACGATCGCGAAATCACAACCTGATTTCAAAATTTCTCGCTCGCCAGCCAGCTTCGACTCACCGTAAAAATTCACCGGTCGTGCTTCGTCATCTTCCACGAATCCATTTTCACCCTCGCCGTCAAAAACGTAGTCTGTGGAAAAATGAATTAGTTTTGTGCCATTTTTTTTACAGATTTGTGCGAGATTTCGGACTGCTTCGGAGTTAATTTTTAGCGCCAACTCACGCTCGGTTTCAGCACGATCAACTGCAGTGAAAGCTGCCGCATTCACGATGAAATCTGGTTTTAGCTTCTCGCAAACTTTTTCAACTTCCTTGAAATTTACAATGTCGAGCTCTTTTCGTATGAAAGCTGAGACTTCAAAATCACTGGAAAGTTCTTTCTGCAAAGCTTTTCCAAGTTGTCCATCGGATCCAGTGAGGAGGATTTTTGGCATTGGCTTTCTCGTAAAAATTTTATAAAATTGAGATAACTATTGCGTTTTGTGCGTAATTTCAGGACGGCGAAACAAACGTCCAGCCGAGGCTTCAGGTTAATTCCTGAAGCTGTTTTTTTATGCTTTGAAATTGTTTTTCTGAAATTCTGGCATGCAAATCTCTTACCAATCTTTTTTCACTAATCACCCTGATTTGATTTAGTGTTATCCATGAGTCCTCTTGATTTTTGATTTCATTTTTGTGAACAAAGTGGTGGAGTCGACGGGACTTGAACCCGCATCTCCTGCTTACCAAAGGCAGTATTTTACCAATTAAACTACGACCCCGACTGAACGAGGCTGACTTTGTGTCAACTCCACCGTTAAAAATTTTACACGAAAAAAGTCCGCCTGAGCGAACTTATTTCTGGTAAGCAGGAAGATGCCGTAGTTTACGGTACCGCCTTTACCTACAATTTTAGCAAAATGGACTTCGAGAATCAACTCTCAAACATTGAATTTAAACACACAGACATCGCCATCTGTGACAATGTATTCCTTTCCTTCGCTGCGAATCCAACCTTTGTCGCGCGCCGCTGATTCACTGCCAGCCTCCAGAAGTTTCTCAGCCGCGATGACATCTGCTCGGATGAAACCTTTTTCGAAATCGGAATGAATTTTTCCAGCTGCGTTCGGCGCAGTTGAATTTTTTTCAATCGTCCAAGCCCGAGTCTCTTTTTCGCCACTCGTGAAAAAAGTGATTAAATTTAAAACTTCGTAAGCTTCGCGGATTAAGCGATTCAGGCTTGATTCCTTCAATCCCAGATCGGTGAGAAAAATTGCTGCTTCCTCGTCTGAAAGCTCGATGAGTTCGCTTTCGATTTTCGCTGAAATTGGGACAATTTTCGCATCGACAGGGAGTTGCGCTTTTGTCCTAAATGCTTCGACGTCAAAAATTTGCAAATCTTCTTCGGCAACATTTACCCCGTAAATTAAAGGCTTTGCTGTTAAAAGTTGAAGCTCGCGTAAAATTTTTCTCTCGTCTTCGTCTTCGATTTCGACCGACCGAGCTGGTTTTTCCGCGTTCAAATTTTCTCGAATTCGTGCAATTAAGCTCGCTGCAATTTTCGCTTCCTTATCCCCTACCCGCGCTTTTTTCTCAAAATCCACACCGCGTTTTTCGAGCGTTGAGAGATCAGCCAGAATCAATTCCGTCTCGATTACTTCGACATCTTCGGCGGCATCGGGTTCACTCGAGACATGCTGAATATCGGGATTCACAAAATCACGCACAACTTCGACGATAGCGTCGACCTCGCGGATGTGCGAAAGAAATTTATTCCCCAGACCTTCACCTTGGCTGGCACCTTTGACAAGTCCAGCGATGTCAACAAATTCTATCGCTGTCGGAATTTTCTTCACCGATTTCGAAAATTCTGCCAATTTCCCCATTCGCTCATCGGGAACTTCCACGATTCCGACGTTAGGGTCGATTGTACAAAAAGGATAATTTGCTGCTTCGGCAGAATGTGATTTGGTGAGTGCGTTGAAAAGCGTTGATTTTCCGACATTCGGCAGACCGACGATTCCTATCTTTAGAGCCATGTGATAAATTTTTAAATGTAAAATTCAAAGCTATTTTTAGCACAAATTATTTAGATGAACGAAGTTTATTTGCTCACTAAAAAACTTTTATGAGTTTGAGAATTATTTTTTTGAGAAGCGCTATTGGAGTAAAATAAACGACGTTCACTGTTTAGAAAGATGGACGAAAGCTTTGAAAATAATCTTAGTGTAGAATTGTGCAAATTGTTGCAATTAGAGCTTAATACATTCTAGTGAAAAAATTTAATCAGTCTATTTTCGCACAAAAAGGTTTTACACTTGTTGAATTAATCGTGGTTATTGTGATGATTTCAACAATGACAGCAGTTGCAATTCCAGGCTTCATGCGAGGTTTGCGATCCGCGAGATTTGAGAAAGTAGTTGGAGAAGTAGTAGTTTTGTTTGAAAAAGCACGCACTCAAGCACTTGCAAGCGAGATAAATTCAAATCAGAAAATTTCATTGGGAGGATATGGTGTTTATCTTGATTTTACTTCAGCTACGCCTCCTATTAATCCTACGAATCAGCAGGCAGTGCTTTTTGTCGATGACTACAACGCAGCTAGAACTGCGAGTGTAAATGTGGGTTATGGCGATGATATTGCAATCGCAAACCGTGTGATGCCCGATGGTGTTTACACCCCTGGTAGTGACTCAGTATTGACCACAATTGAAATTAATAATCCAGCCTACATTCAAATGACTGGGCTAAAAGGTAATAATCTCTCGGACGGAAGTTTGTGGGATACGGCTTCGGGCAATACGATCACAGTTATTTTTAAGCCTCCATTTGCAGAGACCACGATTAAAGGAAGCGGAGGTGTGAATCTCAAGAGTTTTGAAGTAGAGTTCAAATCTGCAACTGAAAATACTTTTCGCACGATAAAGCTGAATCGTGCTACCACTACACCTCAAGTCACTAAAAGTTAATGTTTACCAATGTTAAATTTCGAAAAGGTGAAACCATTGTGGAAGTCTTGATCGCGATTGTTGTATTCGTGGTAGGAGCCTTGAGCGCGACTCGACTGCTTGCACTTTCTGGAATCAATACTCAGCTTACAAAAGAGCGTGTGATCGCTACAAATCTCTCTCGTGAAGGTTTAGAAGCAGTTCGCAACATTCGTGATACGAACTGGTTACGCTTCGCTGGTGAGCGAAGAAGATGCTGGAATAATCTGGATACTTCTTCATGTTTGGATGGTGATTCCGATGGAGTAACCGATGACGCTATCGCCAACGGCGAAAATTATATCGTGAGATTCAATTCGACAAACTATCGTTGGGAACTCGATGCTTCTGGCTTGATTAATCGCCTAAATTTGACGAATAGAATTGACGAAGATTATCGTCTCGAAATCGATGCAAATGGTCTTTATAATCACACAACTGGAAATACTGATACAATTTATTTCCGTGAAATTTATACTGAGTATCTCGATGCTGATCAAAGCTTAGCCTCGGACGAAAGTGCGAACATGCTTCGTGTTACTTCCAAAGTAGAGTGGTATGATCGTGGCAAAATGAATGATGTGACTCTCACGACGATTCTCACAGATTATCTTGGTCGCAAGAATCATAATTAACACCTGTTTAAAAATTACAAAACTAAAGATTAATTTTTACTTGAAAAACTTTAAATTCCCAGATCGTTGTAAAAAAGTTCACGGCTTTACAATTGTGGAGGCAATCGTGGCGATTTCGATTTTTCTGATTGTCGTTGTAATGGCAGTCGGAACACTTACTGACTCTTTTGCCAGCAAACGCAAAATTGAGCTTTCACGTACAATTTATGAGGAAGCCCGAATTGTGCTTGAAAGAATTGTGAAAGAAGTGAGAAGGGGCACGATTGATTATGAAGAATATTGGAATCGCTTCAGTCAACCATATTCCACGCTTGATTCTATTTATGGTCAAAATTACGGAGAATATGCGAGACAGTTTTATCGCGATTCTGGTGGTAACGTTCCTTTGGTAGTCACCCGTCTCAATGAAAATGTAGGTGAAAATATTGGAAATGATCCACTAGAAGATGCTAATTCACTTAGTGTTTGTCAGTCGCCAGCAGTACCAAGTGCGATAACTTTTGGAAGTTCTGGCTATGAACAATGTGAACTTTATTTGATTACCGCAGAAGGAGATGAAAAAACAATCATTAAGCTTCAAAATGATTCGGGAGAATATCGTTTAACTATGTTGAAACTTCCTGGTCACGACTCAGATGCAGATGGACAGATTGATTTATGGAAAATTTACAATGGTGGCACAGATCCAAGTCCTTCAAAATTCTATGATTTTTGTTCAAATTATGACTCTTCCAATACCTGTACTGTGCGTCAATTTCAAAAAATCCAACCAGACTCAATCAAAATCACTTCTCTCAAATTTTTTATCGCACCACGTGAAGACCCACGAAAAGCGTTTGCCGAATTCACCAATGACGTACAACAACAACCACATGTTACGATTGAGCTTACTGCTGAGCTGAGTGATTCACGAGTTCGTGGCATTCGTGGCAATCCGCCTACTGTTACACTTCAAACTACTGTCGGTGCGCGAGCTCAAAATGAAGTCAAAAGCTTTTAGCAGCTAGGTTGGTTCAAGGTTTTTGATTTATTATGACAAATAAGAAAGACAAATTTTCTAAAAATGCTAAATCTTCTACATCGGTTTCGTAAAAATTTACGTGACACACGTGGTGTTTCGTTGCTTGTCACGTTGGGGCTTACCATGGTGCTTGTTGTTATTGCTTCGAGTGCTACGAAGTTGGTTTTGGGATTTATGCGAACGACCAAGCAGGTTGAACGTGCGAATATAGCTTACTCGATAGCAGAAGGTGGAGTAGAGATGGCACTTTATGATTTGGCAAATTATAAAGATGGTTATCAGACTAATTCTGTTGAAACTGTTTGTGGAGGTAGTGTGAATGTAAATCAAACTACTAGTTTCGGAGCTTCTTGCAGTAGCTCAGTTCCCTATCGCTTTGTAGATTTCACCGGAAAAAATGTTACGCCAAATCGAAATGATCTTTCTGGTGGGAGGGGTTTTTGGAGATTGTTTTCACGCACTTTGGATTCTGGTGGCAAGTATTTTATTCCCAACCCTTATTTCGTCGGTGATAAAGACGGCAATCTTGGGATTGGCGAATGGGGTGAATTTACAAAAAGTAATTCAATTGGACTGAGTCTACTGATTGATAATCAACCCAGTGAAACTCTTCCAAATAGTCGTTTCCTTGCGCTTTCTGAATCGACTGATAAAAAAATTATTTTTGATCCGGGAGCTGGTTGGAGTCCGGGAGAAAATGGAAACAGCAAAGATGAAATATTTACTTGGACTTTTTCTGCACTTGATGGAGCTGGTAATGAATTTTCTTTACAAGGTGTGGTTTGGGAGTCAGATTTCAATAATAGTTGTGATGGAGGTGGTGGATTTGGTGATTGCTTCGTATTTGACTTCAATGAAAGTGCTACGCCTTCAGCTAGTGATGGCAGTCCTTTTGCCGGAGAAGATATCAATAAAAATATTGACGAATCAAGTGCCCCAGGACTTTGTCCTGGTGCACTTGATTGTGTTTCAGCACTGAATCGTATCTCCGTAGTTTCAGAAAGTTTTAATCTCAATACCCCAAAAGAATTTTTAGAAGAGCTAAACAATTCAATGCGTAAATCTACAAATGAGCAATGGGTAAGTGCGAGACTAACGATTAATCTTATCGCCACGCTTGCTGAGACGTCGAGAGACCTAAGTGTAGGCAGCTCAAATGCTTTGAGATTTAAGCTTGAGAGTGATGAGGTATGGGCAGATGAATATACTTACATTATTTCTGAAGGTTTTTCAGGAGACGTGAAACAAACAATCGAAACTCGTTTCCGTCGCGAATCGGTAATTCCAATTTTTTCTTACGTGATATTCCAGTAGTAATTCACAGTTCACGAACAAAGCTTTTAGGGATTTTGAAGATTCAGCGATCGAAATATTTCAAGTTTGGCAATGAAACTTTTAATTTTTTCCGATGGGGGCTCTCGTGGTAATCCTGGTCCAGCTGCGGCTGGTGCTGTTTTACAAAACTTACAAAAAGATGAAGTTGCCACAATTTCACAATTTCTCGGTGAAGCTACAAACAATCAAGCTGAGTATGCGGCGTTAATTTTGGGCTTGAAAAAAGCCCTTGAGATCAAAGCAGATGAGGTTGAAATGTTTCTTGATTCCAAGCTTGTGGTTGAGCAGATTTCTGGGAGATGGAAAATCAAAGATCTAGAGATGCGCAAATTTGCAGAAAAAGTGCATGTTCTTTTGCAAAAGTTCCAAGGTTGGAAAATTGAGCATATTCCACGCGAAAAAAACCATGAAGCTGATGCCCTTGTTAATCAGGTTTTGGATTGTCGCGGATTTCGAAAAAAAGTTCGCTATTAAATAATCGAACGTCTTCCTATTTCACACTATTGGCAAGCTTTGCCATTTTAGATTTTCTTCTAGCGGCTGTTTTTTTGTGAAGTAGATTCTTTTTTGCAGCTTTATCGATTGTTTTGTAAGCCGCTTTTAGCGCCTCTGAAAGTTTTTCGACTGTGCCTTTTTCTTTTGCGAGCTTTTCTACATTTTTAATCGAAGCCCGTAATTTTTTTCTTTGAGTGCGATTACGCGCAGTTTTTTTCTTGTCCTTACGCATTTCGTTGATTGCAGATTTGATGATTGGCATTTTTAGGTTGTTAGTTGATAAGCCCTGTGGGCAGGTTAATAAAGAGAATAAGGTTTTTAAAGTTGATAAGGTAAATGATGTAATACGATCAACATTATCAAATAAATTCGAACGAAGAGAATTGATTTTAAGCGTAAAAAATAAAACTAACAACTTAATTCCACACAATGAGTTTTACGTTTTTGTCCTCACAGACATCTTTCAGCATTCTCAGCGTGTTTGATTTGGACTTGCCTAATTTTACGATAATTATTTTCATTTCACTTTCATTTATTTTTTCCACATCTTTTGGAATTTCTAAAATCTTTATCCCAAGATTCAGCTTATCTCGCAATTTTTCTGCTTTCACGTTTACCCCGAGCAGAATTGGGAGCTGTACACTTTTCACAAGTTTTTTGAGAAAATTTAACTCTTCATTTTTCGGGTTTCGAAAAACTACAATTGCTTTTGTTTTCAAAATTTCCTCTGCTTCAGCGATCGAGCTGACGCTTCTGCCAAGACATGATCCCAAAATGATCCACATCATTGCAAGAAAAATTCCACTTGCTAGCGCTACTGTGATGATTTTTACTGGATTTTCACGTGAATTTGCTACTGACTTACCATGGAGAGTTATAAAAAACTTAAGCTTTGAGCTTGCATTGTACTTTTCGATTTCTGTATTCAAAATCTGTTCTGTAGTTTGAGAAATATTATCTGCGTCATTGTCTTCGTCAAATCTCACTTCTACAAGGAAATTTTGTTTCGCTTGTGGAGTTGCTGAAAGTGAGACAAGTGTGCCTGCGTCCTCGCTGACTAATTCTGCGAGAGTAGGCGCACGCATCCAACCTGCTATTGTTTTTGCGAAATCATCAGCAGACCCTATTGCTTCTAAACTTTTTTCACTTGAGCTTTCTTTGCTAATCCCTGTGGAAAAAAGTAGTGTGAGTTTTTTCTCAGATGGTTGTAAGAAATATATGGTGGAGCTTGCTAGTACTGTCGCGACGACAATTATAATCATCGTGATTCGTTGTCTTCGAATGAGATCTAGAAAGGCTCGAAAATCCATTTTGTGATGAGTTAGGGTTTGAGAACGAAAGAAGTCTATCAAAAAGCTAAAAAAATAAAAGGCTCTTATGGATTCTATCCAAAATCTTTTCTAAATGTTTTCTTTTTAATCAGAATCTTCTATTTTTTTTACTCACTTTCTTATCGTTCCCGCCCTCTTGTCATTCCCGCAAAGGCGGGAATCCAAAAATTAGAAAGCAGGAGTATTATTTTATATTTGCTTTATAGATATTTTGCGGTAGATCCCAAACAGGCTCTTGCGTTTTTGGCTTAATGCAAAAGCAGGAGATGATGTTTTTCTGATAACATATTCAAGTATTCTTGTTTCTTAAGTTTTGCGCTACAATGGTCAGCATGAAACTCCAAAAACTTTACGAACTTGCCGTTCAAAAAGGCATCGAAGCAGATCCTCGTCCCAAAACAGAGATTGCGGATTACCTCAAAAAAGAGAAAGAATCTTTCAGTAATCTGTCTAAAAAAGAACAAGGACTTTTTGATCTTGATAGGCTGAAAAATCCATACGCTGATACGCGTGTTCTTTTTGGAGATTTAAATGCTGAAGTTAAAAAAATTGCAGTTGGAATTGATCTGGAAGCTACGGAGTTATTGCTTGTCAATGAACTTAACAAGAATGGAGCGAAGATTGATCTCGCACTTGCGCATCATCCCGAGGGGATCGCGCTGGCTGCTTTGGACAAGGTGATGAAGCTACAAGAGGATTTGTATTCACAAGCGGGAGTACCGATCAATGTGATCGAAAAGCTGATGGATAAAGAAATCCAAAAAGTGATTCGAAGTATTCATCCGATCAATCATTCAAAAAATATCGACGTTGCAAAATTACTCAAGATTCCTTACGCATGCACCCACACAGTTGCTGACAATTTGGCTTACCGTTTTGTAGAGAAATTAATTCAAAAAAAGCAGCCCAAGACAGTGGGAGATGTTATTGAAGCTCTGCTTGGTGAAAGCGAGTACGAGGAGAGCGCCAAGCGTGGAATAGCACCGATGACTTTTGTTGGTTCGAAAAATTCAAAAGCGGGCAAGGTTGTCATCACTGGATTCACGGGTGGTACTTCTGGTTCTGAGGAAGTTTATGAATCCATGAAACACGCCGGTATTGGTACTGAGGTTGCGATGCATATGAAGCCAGAGGCGCGGAAGCAGGCGGAAAAGCATCATATAAATGTTGTGGTGGCTGGTCATATTGCTTCGGACTCACTGGGGATGAATTTGCTTTGTGATGCTTTTCAAAAAGCAGGTGTGAAGGAGATTGTTTCGTTGGGTGGATTTACGCGGTTTAAAAGAAGCTAGTACTGAGTTGGTGGAAAGTAGATCGCAGAAAGCAAAAAGCCTTTCAGATTAAGGGCTTTTGTTTAGTTTGTGAAGAACCCTGTGCCCCGTTCCTCTCTCCGCATTCGCGAATGTCCTCGCTGCGCTCGCATTCGCTCGATGCTACGTTCGTCTCTCGAGCACAGGGCG
>Ga0307989_1001505_pt1 | contig 12347 bp, 13 predicted proteins | sample EllFjometagen185_FD_203164 | JGI IMG/M metagenome (GOLD analysis project Ga0307989, IMG submission 203164) | Marine microbial communities from Ellis Fjord, Antarctic Ocean - #185 | ecosystem: Environmental > Aquatic > Marine > Unclassified | place: Southern Ocean | collected 2014-10-08 | reverse complement strand
AATTTGGGCTTTAATATTTGTTTTTTTATCGTATTAGTATATCATAAATCTCCTTTCTGTTCAATAAACTAAGCATTTATGGGACCACAAATGGGCCTACAAAGAACCAAAGAAGAATTGCTTGAAATGGAAGCTGCGAGCTTGGAGCCTTACGCGAAAAAGAGCCGGGATACGAAAGGACGGGAACATCCTGAACCTGAACCAACTAGTCCGAGGCTTTGTTATGAAACAGATCGAAATCGTTTAGTTCATTCCAAGGCTTACAGAAGATTGGATGGGAAAACTCAAGTTTTACCTTCTTTTCATAATGATCACTTGAGAACTCGTTCTTCTCATACTCATGAAGTTGCTAGTATTTCTCGGGGAATTGCGCGAAGGCTGGGGTTGAATGAGGATTTGGTGGAGGCTATCGCTATTGCTCATGACCTTGGGCATACACCTTTTGGGCATGCTGGGGAAAAAGCGCTAAACGAGGTTATGGAAAGGTTTGGGAAGAGGTTTGAACACAATGAACAAAGTTATCGTGTTGTGACTGAACTTGAAAATCGTGATGAAAATTATCCTGGTTTGAATTTGAGTATCGAAGTTCTAGATGGCTTGAAGAAGCATCAATCTGCTTGGGATCAAAGTGGCAAAGATGTTGGAGAGATGCACCTGGAAGGGCAAGTTGTGAATCTGGCGGATGAGATTGCTTATACTGCGCATGATCTTGATGATGGGCTTAGAAGCTCTATTTTGAAGTTGTCTGATGTTTCTGGCACTAGGCTTTGGGAAAGAGCTATGAAGGCAGTTGTTGATAAGGATGGTGATATCTCTGATGAGGAGCTATTGGTTGATAAGGTTAGAAGTCGAATTATTGCTATTTTGGTTGATGATGTTTGTGATAAGTTTGATGGAGAAAGTATTACTTTTACCTCTGAAATACGGGAGGAACTTGCGGAGATGCGCGAGGTTTTGCGTTCTAGTTTTTATCAAAGTGAATTTGTTAAAGGAACTAATGAGGCGGGTATGGAAATGGTTACGACTGTTTTTGATTATTATTTGGAGCATCCTGATAAGTTGCCTGAAAAATATAGAGGGTATAGTGAGATTGAAGATGGGCTCCGTGATTATATTGCAGGTATGACTGATGAATTTTTGATTTCTCAATTTCAAAATATAAATAAATAGTCTAGTATCTGACTTATGAAATGTCCAAAATGTAAAAAAGGGGAAACTTCCGTAGTTGATTCTCGTGACGCTGAAGAACAAAAATCTATTCGTCGTCGTCGTGAGTGTGACAAGTGCGGTTTTCGGTTTACTACTTTTGAGAGAAGTGAAAATTCAAATTTTTTAGTGAGCAAGAAGGATGGATCTCGTGAGAGATATGTTCGAGCAAAGGTTGAGAGTGGTATATGGAAGGCTTGTGAAAAGCGGCAGGTCACTCAGGAACAAGTCGATAAGGCTGTCGATGGATTGGAAGAAAAATGGTCAGCTATGGGAAAAGAAGTTCCATCTTCTGCTATTGGGGAGGGCATCATGAAGGCTTTGAAAAAAATTGATGAGGTGGCTTATATACGTTTTGCGTCTGTGTATAGGCAATTCAAGGACCTCGAAACTTTCAGAGAGGAAGTAGCGAAGCTGCTTAAGTAAAAAAGATAGGGTTAACAGAGTCAGAGGGGTTGTCTGATTGTGGTTTTTGTGTTATAATACAATCAAATAAAAAATAAAAATAAACCCAAAAATCTATGACAAAAACTTCCTACCTACTGGCAGCTCTTGCGGTAACTCTAGGTCTCGTTTTGGTACTACCGAACATGGGTGGTGGCAATCTTCAAAAGGTGCCAACATCTGTATTAATGTATGACGGTGGTAGCGCTACAGATTCTGAAGTTGTTGAAGAAGTGACTCCAGGACCTGGTACGTCTCTGAGAATAGCTGCAAAGCTTACTGATTTGTATGCAGAAAAAGTACGTGCAACAGATGATCCCGCAAAAGAAAATTGTGGATATGCTGATGCAAAGGCTGGTTTCAAACCTGAGTTTAACGCTCAAGTCATTTCTGTACGTAAAAGATACCGTTTTGATTTGGATGAAGAATTCAGAGTTAAGGTTTATGTAAAGAATGCTGGAAACACTGCTTGGTTCTCTACAAATAGTACTTGTGCAGGAGCTAAGGTTTCTCTTGTCACAGCTCGTGACGAAGGAAGAGTGAGCACTTTCTATGCACCAAACATTGAAAAATCTGATAACAACTGGGACTCTGCAAGTCGTATTGTTTTGGATGATGGTCAAATGAGAGTTGATCCAGGAGAGATCGCATCATTTACTTTCTGGTCTAAAGCGACTTCTGAACCTTCAGTTTATAGAGAATTTTTTGTACCATACCTTGAAGGTATCGGAGCTTTGGAAGATGCGGAAATGAATATAGATGTTTTCAGTGGAGAGACTGGAGAAACAGCTTCTGATTTGAGAAAGAAGTTGATGTACACTTACAAAAGTATGAGTGCCAACAATGTTAAAATTGATGGTGAACGTAGAGTTGAAGTAGATCTATCTGATCAAAGACTATATTTGAAACTGGACGACTATGTTGTCAGAGAATTCATTGTTAGCACTGGTGCTCCAGGTACACCTACTCCGGTTGGAACGTTTGGTATCTTTATCAAGAATGAAATAAGGGTTGGTCATTCAGCTCCTCACTACATTATGCCTAGATTCCAAATGTTTACACCTCAAGGAGCTGGTTTGCACGCGCTACCAAGTCTTTCAAATGATGGTGGAACATTCTGGACAGAAGCCCTTGATCATTTGGGAACTCCTGCCAGTCACGGATGTGTCCGAATGTCTCCTGACGATGCAGATTTTACATTTGCATTTACTGAACTTGGAGACAAAATTGATATTCACTACTAATTCGGCTTTTTAGCTAGACGAAATTGGCGGAGCTCACAAGCTCCGCTTTTTTTTGCGTTTCTTTTCGTATATATTCTAAATCCTATGGACAAGAATTTTATATTAAACAAGCTAAATGATAAGCAGCTAGAGGCTGTTACCGTTGTGAATGGAGCCCTTTTGGTTTTGGCTGGAGCTGGCAGTGGAAAGACCCGTGCGCTTACTCACAGGATCGCGTATTTGATAAAGGATAAAGGCGTTTCTCCTTGGAATGTTTTGGCTGTTACTTTCACCAATAAGGCTGCGAATGAAATGAAGAGTAGAGTGGCGAATCTTTTGGGGGATACTGGTGGTGCTGGATTTGGGGGAAGGCTGAAGTTTGCGCGAAATGCGTCAGATCTTGTTGACGAAAACTTGCCGACTATTGGCACTTTTCATTCGGTTTGTGTGAGGATTTTGAGGCAATACATTCATTTGATGGATTTTGAGAAAGGGTTTGTGATTTATGATACAGCTGACCAACAGTTATTGATGAAACGACTGATGAAGGATGCTTTTATGGATCCTAAGCAAATCAATCCCAAGGCTATACTAGGTTGGATTTCGAATGCGAAGAACCAGTTGATTGGGCCTGATGCATTTAAACAATTTTCTGACAGCAATTTTGGGGACAAGGTGGCGCAGCTTTATGGGCCTTATCAAAATGCTTTGAAAGAAAATAATGCGCTCGATTTTGACGACTTGATTATGAAGACTGTGGAGCTTTTCCGGACTCATCCTGATGTACTGGATTATTTCCAAGAGAAGTTCCGTTATATTTCCGTGGACGAGTATCAGGACACAAACCATGCTCAATATATTTTGATAAAAATGTTGGCAGAGAAGTACAAGAATATTTGTGTGATTGGGGATGAAGATCAGAGTATTTATAGTTGGCGAGGTGCGACTATCAAGAACATCCTAGATTTCGAAAAAGATTATCCTGATGCGAAGGTCGTTTTGCTTGAGCAGAATTATCGTTCAACTGAGGTTATTTTGGAGGCTTCTCATTCTATAATTTCAAAGAATAAGAATCGTAAACCAAAGAAACTTTGGACCGAATCTGAAGGAGGCGAAAAGATCAAACATTACCTTTGTCATAATGAAAGACATGAGGGTGAGATGATTTGTGAGCAGGTAAATGAGATTTTGAAAATGTATGAGAGTCCTAATTATAATGATTTTGTTGTGCTTTATAGGACGAATGCTCAGTCACGAACTTTGGAAGAAATTTTCATGAGGAATGGTATCCCCTACAGGATTGTTGGTGGGGTGAAGTTTTATGAGAGAAAAGAAATCAAAGACACTCTCGCTTATTTGAGAGTTATTCAGAATCCAAATGATAGTGTGAGTTTGATGAGGATAATCAATGTTCCTTCTAGGAAAATTGGGGCTAGTACTTTGGAGAAGATTTTGAGTTATGCGAGGATGAATGCCTTGTCTTTCTACGGGGCTTTGCAAGTTGCGGCTGAAATTCCTGGACTGCCTGAGTCGAAGGTAAAGGACTTGGAGAGATTTTATAGATTGATTGAAGAGTTGAAAAAATCTAACAAAGAATTTTCTGCTTCTGGTGTTATTAAACATGTTTTGGAGGAGGCGAAGTATCGAGAATATTTGGATGATGGTTCTTCGGAGGGAGCTTCCCGGCTGGAGAATGTTACGGAATTGGTTTCAGTTGCTTCCAAGTATGACTCTCTTGAGCCTGGAACTTCTTTGTCTATATTCCTTGAGGAGGTTAGTTTGATTGCAGATATCGATACCGCTGAAGAGGGAGATAGTTCGGTTACTTTCATGACTGTTCATAGTGCGAAGGGGCTCGAGTTCCCTTATGTTTTTGTGGCTGGACTAGAGGAAGGGATTTTCCCTCATAGTAGAAGTCTGATGGAGCCTGATCTGCTCGAAGAGGAACGTCGCCTCATGTATGTTGCAATGACTCGTGCGATGGAACGGCTGTACTTGCTACATGCTCGTGAACGAATGCTTTATGGAGAGACTAGAGCTAATGCTCCTTCTCAGTTTTTGAATGAGATTCCTGAAGAATTGGTTGAAGATAATTTTGGTGGTCATGGTCGTGGATTCAAAGGTGGACTGCGAAGTGAGTTTGGTGGTGCGAGTGGTGGTAGTAGTGGCAGCGGCGGTTTTGGTTCGATTTCTGTTCCTTTGGAAAAGAGAGATGGTTATGTGGATGCGGCTGATTCATTTGAAGATCAGCAAGAAGCTATTGAATATGCTATTGGAGAGAAAGTTTCTCATAATATCTTTGGAATTGGAGTTGTTCGGGATGTTCAGGGAGGTGTGATCACTGTGCAGTTCGACAATCATGGAGTTGGTATCAAAAAATTGGCTACCAGTGTTGCTCCGCTGAAAAGACTTTAAAGAAAAGAACCCCCAACGTTTCACGGTCAGGGGCTCTTTGGCCAAATCGAACTTACTGCTGCTTGGGTAAGCGCGAGTAAGCTACGCGCTTAATGGGTCACGGTTGGAACGCGGTTGGTCGCGGCACATTGCACTGGTGTACGGCTACCAGATTCGCTGGAACTTGATGCTGTCCGCTTCGAGGTACTTCTTCCAAGTCTTCGGGCGGAGCTTGATGTAGTGGTAGCGCCCCCCCTTGAAGTAGGCCATGGTGATCAGGTTCCAGTGATCATATGGGTCCTGCCGCTGGTCGACCGTTACCGTATACTTGCCGAAACCTCCTTCGCCGCCGATCTCGTACTGAGCCTTGGGGTCCTTCTTGTACGTGCCGTTGAACTTTGCGTAGACGGCAAAGAATCCATCCTGCAGGAAAGCGAACCGCCACTTGTACCACGGCTTCTTGGACTTCTTCCAGCGGACGTAGTACTTGCCCCAGCCCGTCATCTCGTTCGGGTATGGAATCGGGTACTCACGCCAGCTGGACGTCTTGTAGCCCTTGTAGTAGATGAGCTCGTGGGACATGCTCTTGTCCCTGAAGTCGTCCACTACGAATGTCCCTGGATCGAGTTCCGAACGGATCTTCCTGTCGTGGCGAGCCACTCCTTCGATGAATCCGAACTGGATGGACTGATCCGTTGAGCTCGCGGTCTTCTGGACGTGGAGATGTAGGTGCGGATCCGTCGAGAATCCACTCTGCCCCATCTCTCCGAGCTTCTGACCCATCACTACCTCGTCGTGGAGGTTGAGCGTGATGGAGCCATTGCGAAAGTGGGACATGCGAACGTACTTGCCGGTAGCATGGTCACGGAGAAGCAACGTGTTGCCCCATCCGTAGTTGTTCCCAGCCACGCTCACGTTGTTGAGCTGGAAATCCGGCGCGCCCGTGCGAACTTCAACAACTTCCCCGTTGAGAGGAGAAAGTACCGCCTTCCCGTAGGTCGGCATGTTGAAGTGCATGGTCGAGTAGATGTTCAAATCGAAGTCGTAGGCGTACTTCATCTTCCCCTTGTGGGTAAAGTTCGTGTCCTGTCCTTGGACGACATGAACCTTCGTCCCCTTTTGGAAGGGAAGGTACATCAGGACTTCTCCGGCCGCTGTGGCCGCCCCTGGATTGATCGCCGAAACGATCAAGAAGAGCGCGATTGCGTACATGGTCTTCTTCATGATGGGTCCTCGCTTTGCGGTTTGTTGATCGGGTCCGTGGTCGTTGGCCTATATCCCCAAGCAGCTATCGGCCTTATCTGAAACTTCCTAGAATCTTTTCGAATTCCTCGTCGAGACTTCCTCCTGTGTAGTCGAATAGTTCGGCCCTTATTATGTAGCCGTCCTTTTCGAGGTAGTAAGTTGTTGATGAGTTGCCTTCTACTTTTGAGTCTGGAGATGGATCCCATCCATCGTGTTTTTCAAACTGCCAGGCTCCTAACCCTGGATTTAGAGTTTGGAGAGTTGGCTTTTTTTCTAAGTACTCTACCGTTAAGGATTCCGGTAGTATAGATAATTCCAAGGTTGCGTTTGATTCTGGGTGAGCGATAGTCGTGTAGTTTTCGCTTAGGGTTGTGGTTGTGTTGTATCCCGCAAGAGATATCCAAGTCACTTCTACCATTGGAGTCTCGACCGTCGTCTGAACGGGAGTCTCTGTTGGTAGATAGCCGACACCCATAACTACTCCTAGGAGCAGTACAAGTGCGAACCAAACCATGCGTTCCATGATATTCATTTTCAATGAACTGTTAGTTTTTTGACTTTCATTAAGCTTTAACATCATAGGTATCAAAGTTAAAAAATTTCTAAAATTTTTCTAAAATCTTCCTTACAATTTCCTTTTATGAAAACATTCTATCTGTGATAAGATAGTTTACGCAAATTTCCTCCTATATTCCCTTACGAAAATCCTATGAAAAAGTCACGTGTTATATTTAGTTTGATTATAATTTCACTAGTTAGTATTATTTTTGGTTCTTATGGCGCAACAGAAGGCTATCTGGACTTTTTGCCTTATGTTGAAGATGAAAAGACTACGCAAAGTGATGAGTTTTTGGTTTCCAAATACAATGTTGATTTGGGACTATTTTGGGTTGTTTGGGATGCGTTGGAAAATGATTATTTGAGGGAGGATAATATAGATGTAGATAAAATGAGATATGGTGCGATCAAGGGAATGGTTGAGGCTTTGGATGATCCTTACACTTTGTTTATGGATCCTGAAGAGACCGATAGTTTTATTTCAAATTTGGAGGGAAAGCTGGAAGGGATAGGTGCTGAACTGACTGTTGATGAAGGAAGATTGACTATTGTGACTCCGCTCAAAGATAGTCCTGCGGAGAGAGCAGGCCTGCTTCCTGGGGATATTATTTATAAAGTTGAAGATGAGTTTGCGTCTGAGCTAACGTTGTTCGAGGCTATTATGGAAATTCGTGGGGACAAAGGAACTCCTGTTAATTTGACGATAATTAGGGACAAACGTGACGATCCTTTCACTGTAACTATTGTTCGAGCGAAAATTGATATCGATAGTGTGACTTATGAGGAAATTGAGGATGATGTGCATTATATTAGTATCAACCAGTTCTCTGACAGTACTGCGAGTGAGTTTTCTGATGTTGTTGGGGATTTGATTTTGGCTGATTCAAAAGGAATGATTATCGATCTTCGATATAATGGTGGTGGTTATTTGGATGCGGCTATTGATGTGTTGTCTGATTTGCTGCCTGAAGATGTGACTGCTGCAGCTACTCGTGATCGTGATGGGGAGAAGAATGCGGAGATTTATTATACTGACGGTGGTTTGAAAATATTGGATATACCTCTAATTGTTTTGGTTAATAGTGGCAGCGCTTCTGCTTCTGAGATTGTTGCTGGAGCTCTACAAGACCATGAGAGAGGCGTTATCATGGGAACTCAGACTTATGGGAAAGGAACTGTGCAGGCTGTTGAGTTCTTGGAGGATGGATCAAGCTTGAGAGTAACTATTGCTTCTTGGTATACACCTGAAGACAGAGTCATTGATGGAGTTGGTATTACACCAGATATTCTCGTTCAAAATTTCGAAGACGATATAAAAAACGACTTCGACCGACAATTGGACGAAGCCGTAAAATATTTGAACAATCTCTAATCTCTTATTGGAAGTAATAAACCAATACACTTATCAATCCTGATAATAGTGCTATTGAGTTAAGAGCCAATGCTACTACTGGAAGTGCTTTGTCTTTCTTTGTTGCTGCTAATGTAACAATGCTGAAAGCAAATGCGATTGCTATCATTAGAAGTGGAAGATAGAACGCATAAAGAGGCATCATGATTTGCATTACTGCGTCTGATGCGTAGTTTGTTAATAGAGGTTCTGTAGCTAGGTTGAGCATATTCATTATGAATGTAACTCCTCCAAGTGGTGCTACTAGAGCCAATACCAACAATGTTGTTGATGGACCTTTTTGAGCCATGAGTGTGAGGTTATTTATATAAAGGATTTATATTGGTGCAATTGTACGGCAGTTAGCCTCTCATGACAAGATATACGATGTACCCTGTATAGAGAGAAAGGAAGATCGCTGACTGCCAACGTTCGATTTTGTGTTTTTTGCCGACGAATACTGCCAAGAACAGAAGTACTGTTGCTATGAAACAGATCCCTATATCTATGTTCATGTGTGTTGAGAAACTGAGTGGGGCTACTACACTTGTTGTTCCTAAGACCAAGAGGGTGTTGAAGATATTTGATCCTACGATGTTACCTATCGCCATGTCTGACTGCTTTTTGTATGCGGCCATTCCTGAAGCTGCAAGCTCTGGAAGGGATGTTCCTATCGCTACTATTGTGAGTCCAATCATTGATTCTGATAATCCAAATTGTGTTGCGATGTGAGTTGCTCCGTTAACAACCCATTGGCTTCCAAATCCGAGCCCAATGAATCCCAAGATTAGGAAGACTACTGATCTTGTTACTGAAAGTTCTTTGATTCCAGTTGTGTCCTCTTTCCCTTTTACTTTTGATATTCCATAAGTGTAGTACAAAAATATTGCGAAGAATCCTAGGAGTACGATACCGTCTATTCTTGAGATTACTGAAGTTCCGCCATCTATTAGGGCGTCGTTTGCTATTACAAATAATATCACTACTGCGAGAAGTGCGAATGGGACTTCTTTCCAAACTGTTCCTCTGCCGATTTTGAGTGGATATATGAGTCCTGCTATACCGAGAATTAGGAGAATGTTGGATATGTTTGAACCGATTGCGTTTCCGATTGCGAGGTCTGGGCTGCCCTTGAGGACTGCGAGAATGTTGACCAGGAGTTCTGGTGCTGAAGTTCCAAAAGCTATAATTGTGAGTCCAATTACTAGCGTTGATATGTTGAATTTTTTGGCAATAGAGGATGCTCCGTCTACTAGGAGATCAGCTCCTTTGAGCAATGCAATAAATCCTACTACGAAAAGTGCGTATGGGATGAAGGGTTCGAACATGGGTAATAGGGGTGAGGTGTTGAAGGAATGGTTGCTAGGATTTTACCACTTTTTCACTTTCTTTGGTATATGTGTAGTTGGCCTTTTTCTGCCCTAGCCATTGATGTGTCCCCAATATGGTACATCATTGCCCCAATACTTATAAGTCGATCGTGAGTGTAATCGTCAGATCTTAATAGTTCTTCTATTCCTTGTTGATCAACTCTTTGGGTAGATTTGAAATATTCGATTAAGTTTCTTTTCAAATCTGATTCAGGAGCAAACTTGAGGATTAGTAGTCTTATTACTTTATTTACTAATTCATAGTTTTCGCCTTGTTCTTGCGCTGTATACATCCAAGGTGTGTATGGACTTCTGTCCGTTGATGCCGCTATCTGCATTCCAACAGCACATAGCTCATGGAATGCGAATTGCGTATAAACGCCTCCAAGATCTACAGTCAAGCCTCCATCAATAACTATTGCTAGTGGAACACCGTATCCGTTATTGAGGTCTAGGTTTGCCGTTGTATTTGGATATTCTTGCCCCAGTGTTATATGAGTTGCTTCGTGACGGAGACAATCTTGTGTAAATCCGTGTATGAATCTGCTGGGATAGTCGAAATCGCCTAATAGTTCTTTTTCCCGTGCTCCTCTCATGATCTCCAATGCAGCACGATCTGCGTCATCCTCAAAAAATAATATTATTCCTTCATTAGGGTCAATTGTCCCAAGAGTTGAATCTCTTTTTGGAGAGATACTCTCGTCAACGATATTTTCGCCGACGTGATAAATGCCAATAGATTGACGGCCCTCTTTTTTGCTTACTTTTATTTTTGATGTTCTTTTAATACTAGAAATTCCGAATTTTAGTTTTTTTGTCTCAGGATTCGTACGAATCTGCATGTGCCAACCTGCTGGGTGCAAGAATTTATTAATTTGTGAAATAAGTTTGTCTGGACGCCCATCCCAGTCTCTATTAAATTCTTCCATTATTCTCTTGGTATCCGGAGTTGCTTCTGATAAGAATTCTGCGAATGAACTTGTGAATTGTCTTATGTGTTCGTCTGAGTCTTCCGGGTTGTTACTTACAAATCCATTTAGGGCTTCTACTCCTCTAACTAAATTAGCCCCTAAGGCTTCCGAAAATTCCAAGAATTGTTGTGGGTTCATGTTTAGCCCTTCTGGGATTTTGTGATCTACTGATTCTTCGTCTAGAAACTCAAATCTTGGGATAGATACCGTAGGGACTTCTTGTTCTTTTGGTAGGCGTTGTTCGCTAGCTTCTCTGGCCATTGCCAGCCTTTTTTGAAAGGCTGTTTGGAGTTTTTGTGTGTCTGTTGGTGCTTCTGTTGGTGAATCTTTTGAGCAAGCTGCTGGGCCTAATGTTAAAAAAGCTAGTATACTAAGACTTAGTTCTCTGCGTTGTGAGTCTGGAGTATCTGGTCGGTTTTCTGGTCGAGATGATAGTTCTAATTTGCCTAAAATACCCATTTTTTATTATTAAAAGAAAGGCGTTAACTTTACACGTTTCGCTGCGTTTCGTCAAGGCGTCACCGGTGATACTTTCTAGAGCGAGTCCTTTAGCTTCTGTTGTTGGGTGCGGATTTCCTGTGGGAGATCGTCTCCGAATTTGTCGAGGAATTCGTTTTGGGATTCGACTTCTTGTTTCCATTCTTCTGGGTCTATTTCGAGAAGTTTTTTGAGATCTTCGGGAGTTGTGTCTATTCCTTCTAGGTTTATTGAATCTGGAGTTGGAACGAATCCGATTGGTAGTTCGCGGGCATTGTCGGTTTTTGGGGAAAGGTCGTCGGATGCGCCGCCGACTGCCGCGCGGTCGATGATCCATTGCAGTACTCGAAGATTTTCACCAAATCCTGGCCACATGAATTTTCCTTCGTCGTCGGTACGAAACCAGTTAACGTGGAAGATCTTTGGTGGATTTGGGATCTTTTTACCAATATCGAGCCAGTATTGGAAGTAGTCGGCCATGTTGTATCCACAGAATGGGAGCATTGCCATTGGATCTCTTCGTACTTCACCTTGTTTGCCGTATTGAGCTGCTGTTCGTTCTGACGCCATTGTTGCGCCCATATACACGCCGTGTTCCCAGTTTCGTGCTTCGTATACAAGTGGAGCTGTGCGTGCGCGTCTGCCGCCAAAAATGATCGCTGAGATTGGCACTCCTTGTGGGTCTTCCCAATTTGGAGCTATTGATGGGCATTGTGAGGCTGGAGCTGTGAAACGAGAGTTTGGTTGAGCGCCTTTGACCGAATTGCCTTCGGCATCTTTGGTGTCTGGAGTCCAAGGGTTTCCTTTCCAGTCCAGGGCCCCCTCTGTTGGAGCTGGATCGTCATGGCTTTCCCACCAGACTGTTTTGTCTTCTCTGAGAACTACGTTTGTGTAGATTGTGTTTTTTTGCACTGTGAGCATTGCGTTGGGATTTGTCTTCATATTGGTTCCTGGAACAACTCCAAAGAATCCATTTTCTGGATTGATTGCCCAAAGTCTTCCGTCTTCTCCTATTCTCATCCAAGCTATATCGTCCCCTACTGTCCAGACTTTGTATCCTTTCATTGAT
>Ga0307989_1001504_pt1 | contig 12353 bp, 9 predicted proteins | sample EllFjometagen185_FD_203164 | JGI IMG/M metagenome (GOLD analysis project Ga0307989, IMG submission 203164) | Marine microbial communities from Ellis Fjord, Antarctic Ocean - #185 | ecosystem: Environmental > Aquatic > Marine > Unclassified | place: Southern Ocean | collected 2014-10-08 | reverse complement strand
TAAAGCTGTAGACCAGACTTTGATCAAAGGTGTCTAGGTATTGCGCCCTCAGGGCAGCTGAATAACTATGATTGAGACTCGCATTTTCACCACGGGTACGCGTTTGAGAACGCAAACCCTGCATCGTCCCAACAAATATATCGTTGAACTGATGTTGCAAACTGGTTCCAAGGGTCAGCTGAGTTCGTCTTTCGTCGAAAGAACCTGTTCGTTGTTCACGGTAAAGGATATCGTAACCGGTTGTAGTTTTATCCGTCATTTTCCAATCGACAGACATATCTGCAGTCCAATCGGTCGATTTGAAATCTGAGGTGTCTGGTGGCAGAGTCCTCTGGGCAATAAGTTTGCGAACGATCAGCTCTTTGGTATCGGCGGTTTCCGGTTGAGTCACAAGAGTCACAACTTTGATAAAGTCTGTCTTTATTTGTTGAAATGACAGCACAAACTGATTCTCAGCAACATCGGTTTCATCCACAACCGGTATTTTTTGCAAGATATTGTTATTATCGCGATAAAAAACTTGCCAGGTAAACTCGCCACTTCGATGCCCATTTAGAAGGTCGAATCCAACTAGCAAAGTATCCACAGTCGTCTGTGTGGTAAATTCCAGACCAAAGCTGAATTGCTCGAAAACCTTTGCACTGGAAAACAGATCAATTGGACTTAAATCATAGGCATCCAGATCAATCATCTCAGGAGAATTATCTTTTCGAGTCCCAATAAAGGTCCCAAACACATTGATCCGTCGATCTGCGGGCCCACTGAACTCAACCTGTTGCAGGTTGCCACGCAAACTACTATTTAAACTCACCTTGCCATGTTGATAATTGCGGCCGAAGCGGATAGTACCGCTATCAAAAGTGGACTGGGTTTCAGATTTATCAATTTTATTCAACGCATCACTGGCCGCATGGCGGTAGGTAAACCTGATATCTTTATAACTGTACCTGCTTTTGATCTGGTAGCTATCGTTCTGCTGGTCTCTCGTCAGGCGTTCATCGTGACTTAAGCTGCGGGTAAAAATCAGATCAACTTCCGGCAAATCGATAGGATCCCAATTCAAGTTGGCACTAAACTCTTCGCCAAAGTCATGATCTTCAGCATTATCAGTTTTGTCCTCACTTTTACGGTACCCCAGCGATGCATTCACCATTGGGGTTGAAAACTGTAGATCCAAAAAAGGCCGCACAGTCGTAGAAGGTGAATCGTCCTTTTCAAAAAGGCCACCGCCATTCAGCCTCAAGGTTGGAAAAATCTCTTTTTGAATATCCAGAGTGTAGAGCTGGGAAAAAGTCTTCTGCTTAGTTTCCGTTTTTGAATTATTAATTTTTTTTGTTGTCTCGCTATTGCTCACGGTGTATTCCCAATCGCCCAACAGGCGAATACTGTCTGCGTAAACACTTACCGGGACTAACCAGATTAAACAGGCGGCCATAGTGAAGGTTGAGATCATGTGGAACAATCCAGACCAACGCATCGATCACCTTTCGCCCATGATGACAACAGCATGACTGTCTGTACCCAGAATCAACCGTCCCAAAATCTGTTTACTGATCAAATCGATTTTGACTAACTGTTCCAATTGTGGCAAAACAACAAAAATGGCATTTTCCTCATTATCAATAGTCAAATCTTGCACTGTCCCTTTTAACGAAGGGAATCTGTCGATCGCAATCAAGGCTCGCGGATCGACCACAGAAATTTCACCACTCCTCTTACCGATAAACAACTGCCCATTTGAGCCATCCTGCTTGATCGAAATGGCTCCGTTACCGACAAATATCTTGCTTTGACGGGTTACAGACGCAGCATCAAGATCAATAAGTTCAGCAGAGAAGTCGTTGATCAGATAAATCGATTGACCATCAGTGCTGATCACTCCATCTACCGGTGCCTGCTCGAGGCGTGCTGTCAATTGGACTGTTTGCGCCTGCAGATCAAGGACAGATAGAGCACTGTCTGAGACATGAGTAACAAATGCACGGTCTTCGCCTATGCCAACAAAAATATTACCTGGTTCTGCTGTTAATCGAATGCGCCCCTTTTCAAAAAGAGACGAAGTATCGATAATGCTGACTGATTCGCTGCCATGATTTAACACCACCAGGGTTTTGCCACTTGCGGTCAAGGCTAATTCGGTTGGCTCATCGCCAAAGCGTAAACTGACCTGCCCCAAAATATCGCCACTCTCAACGTCGACGACAGCAATCATATCTTCCCCAGCCAAGGCCACATAAAGCCAACGTCTTCGCTGATCAAGAGCCAGGTCTTTGGGGTTTTTGCCAACCAGAATCGTATCTGTCACCAAAGCGGTTCTTTTATTGAAAACCGTCAAGCTCTGAGAACCACTGTTGCTGACAAAACCTTTCAAGTTGGCGAGCATCCGTTCCGGCTTCCAGAGAAAAAACTGGGGAGTAAAAAAAACCCCGTCAGTCACCAGGCGATCAGCAGACAGACTCAGGAACAGAGTCTGAGCTTGTTTATTGTGAATGGTAAACGGGTAATTGACATAGATTGGCTCAGCAGGCGTTAACAGGTCGATAGCGCCTTCTTCGCCCTGCAAAGAAGTGTTAGTCAGCATGAGCCTGAGGCCCGAATAACGTCCCGGCGGTAAAGTCGCAGTCAACAGTCTTTTTTGTTGACCGGTCAGATTATCCGCAGAAAGGGCTAATGTCCCTGAAGTCAGCGAAAACTCTTGTCCATCGATATTAAGAGCCACTATCTTAGCAATGGTAAAACTGAGTCGATGAGCTTCCTGAGGTAGAGGCTGTAGAAAAAGGCTGAACGGATTTATAGGGGTGACAACCTGCTTTGTGACAGGAGCGGCGCAGGAACACAAAAACAGCAAGACAAATACGAACAGACCAAGACTAAACCAATTTGCTAATCTGTTCACAAGTTTTTGTCTCATGAAGCTTTTTGTCGCTGAATTCATAACCATCACCTCAAGGTGTTGTGCCATGACACTTTTCACAGAACTGCCCTTGTCCGCTACCAAACTCTGTAGTGATATCCCGGCCATAATAGCTATAATAGACATCGTTTGGAGTCGCTCCGACATCTCCAATTGCCGGATGTGAATCGACCAACGAACTGGCGCTGAAATCCCAACGGCCAGCGTTGGGAAAGGCCGAAGCATGGGCTCGGTGGCAGCTCAAGCACATAAGCCTGCTGTTATTATCCATACCCTGAATACTGTTCGGATCCAGCTGTTGAAGAACGGATGTCCCTCTTTCAAAAGGTAGAAATTGGAGATAGGAGCTTGTAACACTGCCACTCAGGTCGCCACTGCTGACATAAGCGTTGTACATACTGACAAACCTGTTGCCGAGCGTCTTGTCAGTTGAGTGGCGAAAGCTGGAACTGCCACTGGTGCTAAGATGCCTGCTGGCAACAATGGCAGCATGACAGTTACCACACCAAGCACTCATCCCAACTCCGTAGTCGACATGAGAAGCAGCATTCTCTCCATAGGGGGCTGAATCGTTCTGTCGAGCGACAGGTGCATCATTGACAAACCCGGTTCCTCCCGGCGGGAGGTAGTCTGCATCACCTAACAAGCGGTAGTTACCGCCACTGACTCCGTAGGAGCCGGACTCAGCCACCGCGGGCTGTCCCCCAGCTGTCCCACCGGAAACCTGTCCATGAGGATCATGACAGCTGATGCAACTGAGCTTGGCGGCTGGAAAGGTTCCACCAGGAGAGACTGTCCTGACAGGGTCAGAAAGCAGATTGAAATCGAGAGCAACGATATTGTGTCCATGGCTGTCTCCGGGACTCTGACCATCAATCCAGCTGAAACTTTTTGTTAACCAGTAAAAATCCCCTCCCGGAGTCAAGGCCGAACCGTCAGGACTAAAAACAGACGAGCTATCCGGACCGCCTGCCCCGGCATGGCAGTTGAGACAAATGGAACTGGGATCACTTTCTCGTAGAAGCCACTCTACCCCGGTTGGGGCGTTGTGCAGGGAATGGCAAGAGCTACACTCGCCAACGCCTCCTGTATGGAACCTTTGGGATAGCGCATTCCCAGTCGTGCTGGCCAGTAACAGGATCAGCAGACATAGCGTGGTGGGGGTAAGAATGCGAAATCCAAACATGGTGTGGTCACCTCAGGTCGATATAGATTGTTGCTTTATTCTGGGGTTTCTACGAATGTCCTTCTGTTATAAGGAACAGCTTGTTTTGGCAATTCCAAAATTATTCTATACGTTTATCAAAATTTAGCTATCAACAAACCGCTTATAAACTTAAAACTCCAGTTATCTAAAGTCGTTATCTGGATAAGAAAAGGCTGACAGCGTCCGGCAGCGCTGTCAGCCTTTAGTGTGACTCAACAGGTTCTGGTGACCTCCCACCAGAACCTGTTGTCTTATAGCTTAATCTTTTACGTGACACTTGTTACAGAGTGAACGCTGATAGGCGCCATACTCAAGATCAGTATCCATTGCTGCGCCGTCTCTGTAGTAAGGGATCGCGCCTCCGGCAAGGATAGTCGTGGACCACTCATTTAAGATGCCTGATTGATGCAACAGCTCATGGGTGGAGTCCCAACGAATAGCATTGTCAAATGCCGAGGCATGGGCACGGTGACAACTGATACAGGCAACTGTTGAGCTGCCGTCAGAACCGACAGTGCTGGCCGGGTCGAGATTTGCGCCGTCAGTTGCGCCACGCTCAAATGGAACCATTTGGTCGTAACCGGTGGCAAGAGTGTTGGTGTAATCGCCGGTTGCTTTGTAGCTGTTGTAAGCGGCAGGAACAACATCAGATACGGGGTGCATGTTGCCGGCATTGTAAATAGTGTGACAGCTGAGACACCAGCCGGACATTCCTGAACCATAATCAGTTGCGTTTCCGTAACCACCAGGTTGACCGTAACCAGCATTGGCTGAGTTGGCAACCGGAGCATCAGAAACGATCAGTTTGTAGCCAGCGTCGCCGAGCAGACGGAAGTTACCGAGTGTGGAACCGTCAACCGGAGCAACAGTGCCGTAGGAGCCGGAACCTGAGACCGCAGCAGCACCGGCACCGGTACCACCATCAATCTGGCCATGAGGATCGTGACAGCTGGTACAGAACAGGGTATTCGAAGGCATAATGCCGCCAGGTGCGGTGACGTTGGTGCCGTCAACAGCTAGTCCGAAGTCAGCAGCGATGACGTTGTGACCGGTGTTGTCAGGATCGTTATTTACGCCAAAGCCTGCTCCGCCCCAAGGCTCAAAATCATACGTGCTGCTCGCTTTGACCCAGAAGAAGTCACCACCTTGACTTACGCCGGTACCGACAGTTGTCAAAGAGTTGTGGTAGCTAGAACCATCACCTGCGTGGCAGTTTAAGCAGGTTGAACTGGCATCAGAGCCCTTCATCAGGTTCGGTGCATTGACATCACCACTTCTTGGGTTGTCGGCAGAGTTGTGCATGGAGTGACAAGCATCGCAATGAGCGACGCCACCATCATGCAGAGCGAATGCTGATCCACTAAACATGAAAAATACTGCGGTTACGGCTAAGAAAATCTTCGTTTTCATTTGTATACCTCCCAAAAGGTTGTTTTTGACATATCGGCGATGCCGGAACCCGCCAATAAATCGGTTGAACTCTGGTATGCCTATATAGCAAATGCTGTGCCTAAATTTAAAAATTTTATTTCGTTTTAATAACAGGTAGTTATGCAAGAGTTGGCACGCACTAACACTAATATCGTTTTAGTATCAGGAAATTCCCTAATTTGGTATTTGTAAAATTCCCAGATTAGACCTAGTGAAAATATCAGGTATTATCATGTCTCTAAATAGTGTTCAACTTTGAAGGGACTGGTTCGATAAAAACTTCGGCATTATTTGACCGCTTTTTCGGATACCAGCTCAGATGGGATAAACAAAAAAAAGGGTTGTGGACTCCTTCAGGAAACCACAACCCATTTTGACAACATTATACATATGTCCCCCTTATCGCTACTTTTCGAAAATCACCTTGTAGGCTCCAACGCCCTTGTTCGCTCCCTGTGCAACAAAAACTCTATTGCCCTTCTGATCAATGGCAATGCTATCAGGAACGAGAAGATCTTCCGGAAGACCACCCCGGTAACCGAATTCTCCTTGGAACTTAAAATCACTATTGAACAACAGGACGACCGAGCGTAATCGATCTGCGACATAAATATTGCCCTGTTCATCTGCTGCAATTCCTGCAACAACTCCAAATTTACCCGGACCACTGCCTGATCGTCCAAAACTGTTAACAGTTCCATCGCCATTCACTCGGAATGCAGTAAAAATCAACGGAGCAGTGAAATAAATATTCCCGTTAGGATCAAGGCTGAAATCACCAATATCTAACTCGATAGATTTTTTCTTATCGGGATCCGATCTGTCCGCAATCTCCCTGAGTTTTTCTCCGAAATCATGTATTTTCAGAACTGTTCCGTCGCGGGAAAGAAGAATAAGTTTCATCGCTTTGGAGTCAAGCAGATATAACTTGCCATCCTGGTATTCAATGCGACTGGCGCGAAAGTGCTGCAACTCTTCTGGAAGACCCTGAGGAACAATGACCGACTCCGGCAGGCCACGGTAATTAAAAACCCGCACTTCAATGGCTCCGATCCGCCTTGGTAATCCGTAGATACGGCCACCGTCTCCAGCGGTGACATCGATCAGCGAAGGGATGTCACCATCACCACCAAACGTAAAAATTTTCATCCCCTCGCGGTTAAAAATCTGTACTTCATTAGATCGAGGGTTGAGAGTATAGATCTCATTGTTCTGCTGATCATAATCGATTCTGGCCCACTGAGATGGAATCACCCCTGAGAAATCGGAAAGTAAGTAGAGGAAGCTCATTTTCAGTTTAGCATCAGCCCTGGTACTCTTCATCAATTCGGCTGGAGCCGTATGTGGAATAAACAAAACGGAGCCCAGACATGCGAGGACAACAAACCAGACCGTTTTCTTCGAAAGATTATTTTTATTCATAGCAGATAGAATCTCCAGCAAACAGTATACCATTTATAAAAAGAGAACCTTTATGCAATCAGAAGCTATCATAATCGCTTCCTGTAAATCCCGCAATCAACACATGTCTGGGTAATTTTCATAATCGAATTGGGAAAATCACCACTTTTTAAAGTGTGGTCTCCACTCGAGAGAACGTCCTCCACATGTACATACAAACGATTACAACCGGTAAAACGTGAAGAAGCAATAGACATAGTAAGGGAGCCTATTGAAAACTAGCTAAGTGGCTGATTTTTTGCATTGATAAGATTGAATTTAATTTTTTCTTTCAGAAAAATTCCACGACATCACGGTCGTGAAAATTTTAGGATATTGATCCACTGCTTGAGGACAGGACTCTTCTATGATGGAAAAAAATATGACATTACACCAGGCAAAAGACACCGGCATGGCCTGCATCCTGATTTGTTTGATCGGATTTCTGTTTGGCGGTCAGAAAGCTTGGATTATTGCTGCGCTGATCTTTTTGCTGTTGAACATGATTCGACCACAGCTCTATGCCCCGCTAGCGGTCATCTGGTTCGGATTTTCGCATAAGCTTGGAGGTATTGTCTCGACGATTCTGCTGACGGTTCTCTTTTATATTGTCGTGACACCTATAGCCCTGATCCGCAAAATAACAGGTGCAGATGCCATGAAGCAGAAACAGTGGCATCAGACAGATTCAGCCTTTACGGTACGAAAACATAGCTTTTTGGCCTCAGATCTGGAAAAACCGTATTAGAGAAATGGCCAGATAAAGGAGTCAATAGATGGAATTCTTGTCAGATTTATGGGGTTTTTTGAAAAGTCGAAAAAAGTTTTGGATGTTACCGATCATAGTAACTCTGTTCATTTTTGGGGCGTTGATTGTTTTAACAAGTGGAAGTGCGATCGCCCCTTTTATCTACACTCTCTTCTAGGTTTTCGATTATGGCGCATGCAATTCTTGGGATCTCGGCATTTTATCATGACAGTGCGGCAGCCATTATCATTGACGGTGAGCTGATTGCTGCCGCTCAGGAAGAACGGTTTACGCGCATAAAACAGGATTCATCCTTTCCGGCTCATGCCGTTGAATACTGTCTTCAGGAAGCAGGAATCAAGGCCTCCGACCTGGATCTGATTGCATTTTATGACAAACCATTCTTAAAATTCGAACGGCTGCTCGAAACCTATCATGCCTTTGCTCCCAAAGGTCTGAAGAGCTTTCTGTCGGCAGCCCCTGTTTGGGTTAAAGAGAAAATGTTCATGCGCAGGATGCTGCGGGAAGAGATAGAAAAGCTCGATCCAGAAACAAAAAACAAAAATATCAAATATTTATTTCCAGAGCATCACCTCTCTCATGCAGCCAGCGCTTTCTATCCTTCTCCTTTTGAAGAAGCAGCCATTTTGACTGTCGATGGTGTCGGTGAATGGGCAACAACAACGATCGGCAAAGGCAAAGGCAAAGAGATTCAAATCCTGAATGAGCTCCCATTCCCTCATTCTTTGGGCCTGCTCTATTCTGCGTTTACTTATTACTGCGGCTTCAAGGTCAACAGCGGTGAATATAAACTGATGGGACTGGCCCCCTACGGCAATCACAACAGTGACCAGGTTTGTCGCTTCGAGCAGGCGATCAAACAGGAACTGGTCGATATTAAAGCGGATGGTTCCATCCTTTTGAACCTGGACTATTTTGATTTTGCCGTCGGTCTGCGTATGTGTAACGACGAAAAATGGCAGCAGTTATTCGGTATCGCTCGTCGAGAGCAGGAAAGCGAGATCAGTCAACCCTACATGAATATGGCTCTGGCCATCCAAAATATCACCGAAGACATTATCCTGAAACTGGCGACAAGCTGTGTTGAGCTGACCGGTTCCCGTAATCTGGTTATGGCCGGTGGAGTGGCTCTCAACTGTGTCGCCAACGGTAAACTTCTACACAGTGGAATTATTGATCGTTTATGGATTCAACCTGCGGCTGGAGATGCCGGTGGTGCGCTCGGTGCAGCACTGGCTGCGCGTCATATCTGGCTTGACGAGGAAAGGTGCATAGACACCTCCGTTCAAGATGGTATGCAGGGGGCCTATCTTGGCCCGGCTTTCAGTCAGATCGACATCGATCGTATGTGCCGCACCTACAAGGCTCCACAGCAGAAATATGCAGATTTTTCACTGCTCTGTGAAGAGGTGGCGAAACTTCTCGAACAGGGGAAAATCATCGGCTGGTTTCAGGGACGGATGGAATATGGCCCACGTGCGCTTGGTAATCGCAGTATCCTCGGCGATCCGCGTCACCCGGAGATGCAGAAAAGACTCAATCTGAAAATTAAGTTTCGTGAAGGATTCAGACCTTTTGCTCCTTCGGTTCTGGCCGAAGATAGTTCCAACTATTTTGAGCTGGGCGACGCTTCTCCCTATATGTTGCTGGTCGGCATGGTCAATAAAGAACGGTGTAATCCATTGCCGGAAAACTACGAAGAGTTGAATATGCACGACCGCCTGTACTTCCTGCGCTCCGATATCCCTGCGATTACCCATGTCGATTACAGCGCCAGAGTGCAGACTGTCCATCAAGAGACCAACCCGCGTTATTGGCAGTTGATCAATACCTTTAAACAACAAACCGGTTACGGCTTACTGGTCAACACCAGCTTCAACGTCCGCGGCGAACCGATTGTCTGTACTCCAGAAGATGCCTACCGCTGCTTCATGCGCACCGAAATGGACTACCTGGTTATTGCCGATCAGTTATTCAGCAAAGACCAGCAACCGGAATGGCACGAGGGTGTCAAATGGCAGGATCAGTACGAGCTGGACTAATCAATATCTTCTTTCAACTCTAGGCAGTAGCTCATGAGCACAGAATCCATTCCGAAACTCCGCCTCTGGATTTTTCGACTGATTGCTATTTTTATTGTGCCGATAGTTTTTATCCTCTGTTTGGAGGGTGGGCTGCGTTTGTTCGGTGTCGGTCATTCGGTCAAATTTACAGCCGACTGTTCTGTCGATGGGCAAGATTACTATTGTGAAAATGACCGGTTTATTGAACAGTTTTTTCCGAAGAAACTCGCCAGGCAGCCGAGGTCTTTCGCGTACCCGAAGACAAAGCCTGCAAAGACCTTTCGTATTTTCGTTCTGGGAGCTTCCGCGGCCCAAGGGGATCCGGAACCCTCTTATGGATTTTCTCAAATCCTAAAAGTTCTCCTTCGCGAAAGATTCCCCGCAATCAATTTCGAGGTCATCAATACTGCCATTACCGCCATTAATTCTCATGTAGTGCTGCCGATTGCCAAAGACGTGAGTCAGCATCAGGCGGATATGGCAATCATATATTTAGGCAATAATGAAGTCGTTGGACCTTTTGGTGCCGGGACAATCTTCTCTCCTCTGGCTCCGAACCTCACCTTGATTCGAGCCGGCTTACAATTAAAAGCCACCAGAATCGGGCAATTAATCAACCGTCTCATCAGTAAGACAAAACCCGAAAATCCAGAGCAAAAATGGCAGGGAATGGAAATGTTCCTGGATAAACAGGTGCGTTCCGACGATCCTGCACTGGAAACGGTCTACAGCCACTTTCAGGATAATCTTTTCGACATAATCCAAGCTTTTAGGGACAAAGATATCCCGGTTGTCCTTAGCACCGTAGGCAGCAACCTGAAAGATTTTCCGCCGCTGGCATCCCAACATAATCCGCTACTCAAAAAAGATGAGCTGCTCCGGTGGAACACGGCTTACCAACTCGGAATAGAGCTGTTTGACGCGGGAAAGATTAATGCAGCGTTGTCAGCCTTTCTTCAGGCAGAGCAAATAGATGCGAGTTATGCCGATCTGCAGTTTTACCTGGGAAGGGTGTCCCTTGAATCAGGAGATCTTGCTGAAGCCCGAAAGCGTTTTGTCCAGGCCCGGGATCTGGATACCCTGCGTTTTCGAGTCGACAGTCGGATTAATGACGTTATCCGATCTGTAGCGACACAAAGCTCCAATAATGGCGTTTTCCTGGTGGATGCCGTTAAGAGGCTTTCTGAGCAAAGTCCACAGAAGATTCAGGGAGAAGAGCTTTACTATGAGCACGTCCACCCGACCTTTCATGGCAACTATCTTCTTGCGCGTGAAATTGCCGGGAATGTCCTGTTATCCCTCCCCAAAGAACAAATAAAGAGTGCTGATGGAGTGGAGTTTTTAAATGAACAAGACTGCGCCGCTCTCCTGGCATGGAGTACCTTCGATCAACTAAGAGTCGAAAAAGACATGCTGCAACGCTTGGTTAAGCCTCCCTTTAGAAACCAGTTACATCATCAGCTGCGTTTGGGTGAGCTTGAAAAAAATACGCCGTACGGGAAAAGGCGCAAACACCGTCGACTCTTGCGGCTGATGACCGCCTGTATCGTCACGCACTCGAGCTGTCAGACAACGATCCTTGGTTGCATTTCAATTACGGTATTTTTTTAACTGAACAGAAAAATGCGGCGGCTGCAATAACGCAATTCCAGGCATTTTTAAATTTATTACCTCAGAGCCTCCGAGGACGAGCCAAACTGGCAAACAGTCTTGCTGATTCTGGCCGCTACGAGGAGTCGCTTTATCACTATCAAATTGCGATAAATCAGGACCAAGCCAAGTCTGACCGGACAAATTTACGGATGATGAAGGCCTATGCCCTGGCACGTTTACAACGCTACGAAGAAAGTATGAAAACCTACCAGGAAGCGTTGGCAGAAGACCAAAGCTCTACTGTCAATATTTATCACGCTATGGCCAAACTGAAGATAAAAACCGGCCCGTTCACAGAAGCACGGACGTTGTTAGAACAAGCAATTTCACATAATAATGGCAAACAGGACATCCCTGATATCTACTTCAATTATGGTCATGTGTTAAGTCGACTCAAAGAGAAAGATGCATCCACTTCAGCCTACAAAAAGGCAATTGCCAAATATGAAAAAGAGCTTGTTTCTGCCGAGGAGAATGATAAGAAAACCCTTCTTGTTGTCATTGGCAGAGGATACTTTGCAGTAGGTGAAGTAGAGAAAGGCAGTCGTTACCTACAACAGGCGATTAGTGCTGACCCTGCCGCACTCGATTACCACCTGACACTGATAACCTCTCTGGCCCGAAGCGGACGGCGAGCTGAAGCACTGACGTTTACCGACCAGGCGATAAAAATCATGAGTGATAGCAGGCGGCAGAACGCCGTAGCAAAGCTCAAAGCCCTTAAGCTTCAGCTCGATAAAAATTAGCTCACCGCAGTAAACCTTGGTGTTTTGTGCCTCTACACGCCTATTTATTGCTGATCAGGTTATGTGCATCACCATGGCATTCCAGACAATCTCTGAACTGACTATGGATTGACTGGGCATGTGGCAGTCC
>Ga0307989_1001502_pt1 | contig 12359 bp, 8 predicted proteins | sample EllFjometagen185_FD_203164 | JGI IMG/M metagenome (GOLD analysis project Ga0307989, IMG submission 203164) | Marine microbial communities from Ellis Fjord, Antarctic Ocean - #185 | ecosystem: Environmental > Aquatic > Marine > Unclassified | place: Southern Ocean | collected 2014-10-08 | reverse complement strand
CTCGACATTGCTTATGGTTGGTGCGAAACGAATGAAGATCATCCAGTATATTTTAAACGTCCGGAAGAAGCGGCCATTGAAATTCGGGGTGGTGATAATGCAACGCGCCAAATCAACAGTCTCATTCAACCGGGATTCGATTGCCAGCGTTTGGTTTCCGTTGAAGTTTATACGCCTTCGGGAAACTGGAGCTCCTTTCCTGCACATAAACACGACACCAGAAAAACGGATGAAAATGGAAATGTAGTGGAAGCCTGTTTGGAAGAAACGTATTTCTATAAAATTGATAAACCACAAGGATTTGCAATTCAGCAGGTTTACAACGACGACCGCAGTCTGGATGAAATTGCTGTTGCTCGCAACAACGATATTGTTTTGGTTCCGAAAGGTTATCATCCGGTGGTAGCCGGGCACGGATACAATGTTTATTATCTCAATTTTTTAACCGGAAGCGATCAGTTGCTGGCAAACACCGACGACCCGGATCATAAATGGGTTTACGATTCGTGGAAAGGACTTGACCCACGTATCCCTTTGGTAACAGCCGAAATGAATAATGATAAATAGATATAAGTATTTAGTCATTAGTACTGAGACAAGAAAGGAAGAATACTTTTACGATAGTATATTTTCTTCCTCACTACCACTACTTTCTACTAAATACTAGATACTTACTACTAAATACTAAAAATCTAAAAATGAAAAAAATATACGATGTAACAACCTATGGAAGATCATCGATTGATCTTTATTCACAGGAAGTTGGTGCCCCATTTGAAGAAATTCCGGGATTCCATGCATTTGTTGGAGGTTCGCCCTTAAATATTGCAGTTGGCTGCAGTCGGCTGGGATTAAAAGCTTCGTTGTTAACCGGTGTTGGAAAAGATAAAGTGGGTGATTTTCTTCTCAATTTTCTGGAAAAAGAAAATGTAATAACCGAAAATATTCCTGTAATTGATGGCGCAAGAAGTTCCGCTGTATTATTGGGAATTGAACCGCCCGACCGTTTCCCACTGGTTTATTATCGCGATAATTGTGCCGATTCCCAAATTACAATCGACCATGTTTTAAAAGCGGGAATTGAAAAGTCCAGATTATTTGAAGTTTCGGGAACTGCATTAAATATTGAGCCAACACGAAGTTCTGCTTTTCTCGCTGCTGAAATTGCAAGAAAAAATGATATTCCGGTTATGCTCGATCTCGATTTTCGTGCCGACCAGTGGCATGATATCCGGGCGTTTGGAGTTACAACAAGGGCTTTTATGCGGAATGCGAATATTGTTTTAGGAACTGAAGAAGAAATTTTAGCCGCTTACCTTACCGATGAATCGCAATTAAATATCAGTCATCAGCAAATTTCTGCACCCGAAATTAAGGGAGATATTAACGAAGCAATCAGTGGCATTTTAAAATTGGGAGTTGATGCGCTAATTGTAAAAACTGGTTCACGAGGAGCCAATGTTTATTTGCCGGATGGATCTGTTCAGGAAGTTCCCGGATTTCCTGTTGAGGTTGTAAATATCCTCGGTGCCGGCGATGCGTTTGGCGCAGGTTTCATTTACGGATATCTAAAAGGATGGGATTTGTATAAATGCTGCCGGATGGGAAATGCTTGCGGAGCACATGTTGTAACTCAGCTTGGTTGCGCTAATTTTACTCCCTACGAAAAAGATATTCTGGAATTTATTGAATCAAAAGGAGGGTTTTAATTAAGAGATATTCGGATATACGGATTTTTAGATTTTCAGATAAAAATGAAATATAATCTAAATCAGAAAAAAGATTCATTCCGAAAATCCAGCAATCTGAAAATCTAATAATCTAAAAAAATGAATACAAAAAAATTAACAGTTGCACAGGCAACCATGGAATATCTCAAAAATCAGTATTCAGAAAGAGACGGAGTTGAACATGCATTTTTTGCCGGATGTTTTGGGATTTTTGGTCATGGAAACCTGGCGGGATTTGGGCAGGCATTACAGCAGTCGCCCGATTTTAGGTATTTTCTGGTACGAAACGAGCAGGCAGCGGTTCATACTGCAGTTGGTTATGCCAAAATGAAAAACCGGCTTTCAACTTTTGTGTGTACTTCATCAATTGGCCCGGGTGCAACAAATATGATTACTGCCGCAGCCGGTGCCACAATTAACAGGCTTCCGGTTTTGTTAATGCCCGGCGATATTTTTGCACAGCGAAAAGTAGCTCCGGTTTTGCAACAGCTTGAGTCGTCCGTTTCACAGAATATTTCGGTAAATGATTGTTTCAAACCCATTTCAAAATACTGGGACAGAATTAACCGGCCCGAACAATTAATTACCTCGCTTCCGGAAGTGATGCGCGTTCTAACTTCGCCAGCCGATACAGGGGCGGTTACACTTTGTATTCCGCAAGATGTGCAGGTCGAAGCCTATGATTTTCCGCTTGAAATGTTCGAGAAACGAGTTTGGCATATTCCTCGTCCGCGACCGGATTCAAATGCTTTGAATAGAGCTGTTGAATTAATTCAATCTGCAAAAAAACCTATGATTATTGCCGGAGGTGGTGTAATTTACTCCGAAGCGGAAGAAGCACTCAAAAATTTGGTGCAAAAAACCGGAATTCCGGTTGCTGAAACATTCGCCGGAAAAGGTACTTTACCATACAACGACCCACACAATTTGGGCGCAACCGGTGCAACCGGAACTGAAGGTGCAAATGCAATCAGCACCGAAGCGGATGTAGTAATAGGAATTGGTACTCGCTACAGCGATTTTACAACAGCATCAAAAACAGCTTTTCAAAACAAAAATGTAAAATTCATAAATATAAATATTACTGAATTCGATGCACATAAACACAGCGGATTGGCTTTAACCGGCGATGCAAAAGTGATTTTAGAAGAACTTCTTGAAAAACTGGACGCTTATAAAGTTGATGATTCATACAGAAAAAGAGTAGCCGATTATAATAAAAGCTGGGACGAAAAAGTGGCGCTGGCGTACAAAGTTGAAAAGAATGAAATTCCAAGTCAGGCAGAAGTTATTGGGGCAGTAAATGAATTTATCGAACCGCAGGATGTTATTCTTAATGCATCGGGCAGTGCACCCGGCGATTTACATAAACTTTGGCGAACACGCGATTCAAAAGGCTTTCATTTGGAATACGGATATTCTTGCATGGGCTACGAAATTTCCGGTGGGCTGGGTGCAAAAATGGCATGTCCGGAAAGAGAAATATACATAATATTGGGTGATGGTGGTTATCTGATGATGCCATCAGAAATTATAACGTCTTTACAGGAGGGATATAAACTCAACATTGTTTTAATAGACAACCATGGTTTTGCAAGTATTGGCGGTTTGTCGAAATCTATTGGAAGCGAAGGATTTGGAACAAAATATTTGTATCGCGATAAAGACTCAGGAAAACTTGAAGGAGAACAATTGCCAGTTGATTTGGCAAAAAATGCTGAAAGTCTGGGTGCAAAAGTTTTCAAAACCACTGATATTTCATCTTTTAACAAGGCATTAAAAAATGCCAAAAACGAGAAACGAACAACGGTAATTTATATCGAAACGGTACCCGAAAGAAAGATGGCAGGTTACGGACATGCTTGGTGGGATGTGCCAATTGCCGAAGTTTCAGAATCTGAAGCTGTTCAAAAAGCACGAGAAAACTACGAGGAGCAAAAGAAAAAACAGAGATATTTTTTCTAATATTCATTCTAATCTTAAAGTATTTAATGAGGGTAATAATTTTAGTAATATTCTTCACCCCCAATCCCCTGAAGGGGGCAATTGGAATAAGTTAATTGTTTCAGGTCTATAAGTCCCCTTTAGGGGATTTAGGGGTGTTCTTGAAATAAGTAAAGATATTTTTCTGATGATTAATTAATTAACGTTTCTGCGATATGCTAACAGTAATTACTTTTATCGGTTTCACTGCTTTTGTAGCTTTTTACGCCTGGTTTAAACTACGGAAAGATAAAATGAATTCCGCCGATGATTATTTTCTCGGAGGGAGAAGTTTAACCGGAATTGTAATCGCAGGCTCAATGTTGCTTACCAATATTTCTACCGAGCATTTGATTGGCATGAATGGCTCGTCGTATAAAAACGGCTTTATTATTATTGGCTGGGAGGTAACTTCGGCACTGGCACTGGTGGTGGCAGCCATTTATTTTATTCCAAAATATTTGAGAATGGGTCTCACCACAATTCCTGAATATCTGGAAAAAAGATTCGACGGGACAACACGAAGTTTTATTGCCTTATTTCTTGTGGTTTCATTTGTCTTTACATTATTACCGATTGTTTTATACACCGGCGCGATTAATCTTGAAAGCATTTTTAATATTTCTGAAGTTCTCGAAGTTAGCAAAGCTCAGGGTTTGTGGATAACCGTGGTTGTTATTGGAGTAATTGGTTCGTTTTACGCCATCTTCGGAGGATTAAAAGCAGTTGCCGTTTCCGACACAATTAATGGTTACGGTTTGTTGATTGGAGGAATGTTGGTTCCGATTATTGCTCTTTTTAGTATTGGCGATGGAAATGTTATGGCAGGCCTTACAAAAGTATTTGAGCATGCACCCGAGAAATTTAATGTAGTGGGAGCAAAAGATTCGGTGATGCCGTTTGGAGTTCTTTTTACAGGTTTGATTATTAATCAACTTTATTTTTGGGGGATGAATCAAACCATTATTCAGCGCGCGCTCGGTGCTAAAAACTTAAAAGAAGCACAAAAAGGATTACTATTTACAGGGGTTCTAAAGATATTTGTACCAATCATAATTGTGCTTCCCGGTGTTATAGGGTTCTATTATTTTGGGGATTCGATGTACGAAAATCAGGACCACATTTACCCGGCTCTTATTAAAAAAGTATTGCCGGTGTGGATGGTTGGCTTTTTTGCAGCTGTTGTTATGGGTGCTGTTTTAAGTACTTTCAATAGTGTTTTGAATAGTGCAGCCACAATATTCAGTATTGATGTTTACAAAAGGCATATTAAAAAAGATGCAACTGAAAAACGACTGGTTTGGATTGGAAGAGCAACTTCCTCAATTCTGGCAATTTTCGCAATTTTATCTGCTCCTTTAGTTGCTGGCGCACCCGACGGATTATACCAGTTACTTCAGCAATTGAACGGGATTTTCTTTATTCCGGTAGCATCAATTATGCTGGCGGGGTTTTTCCTGAAAAATATTTCGGCAACCGGGGCAAAAGCGGCTCTGTTTTTTGGATTGTCGTTTTATATAATTACAACATTCATTTTAAAAGTCAACATTCATTTCATACACATTTGGGGAATTGAATTTGTATTGAATATGATGGTAATGTTTGCCGTGTCGTACTATTATCCAAGGAAATCATTTACAGATAAAGCAGATGCAATTAAAATAGAAATGAAAAGCTGGAAATATGCAAAGCACCTTTCAGCAGTACTTGTATTCGTAACAATCTTAATTTATATCCTACTTGGAAGTACCTAAAAAATATATCTGAAATAAATTATAAACTAAAAATATGATGAATAAGGTATTTACACAAAACCATTAATTAGTACGAAGTCAAGCATAAAAAATCAAGGCGTCATGCTGAATTCATTTCAGCATCTCTCTGCTATACAACAGATTCCGAACTCCCGTCTGACCTGCCGGGCAGGAAATTCGGAATGACGAACCAGAAAATTGAAGCTTGATTTGACATCGGTTTTGTCTCTAATATCTTGAGTCTTGAATCTAATTTAAAAAATATGGAAGTTTTAAAAAATTATATCAACGGAAGTTGGAATGAAAGTAATGAACGGAGTACTGTTAATGTTGTCAACCCTGCAAACCAGGAAATATTAGCAAAAGTTCCTTTTGGCACAAAAACGGGAAATGATGCAAACGTTGCTGTTGCCGCTGCAAGCGACGCATTAAAAGAGTGGCGAGATATGCCAGTTATGAAACGTGTTCAACCGCTTTATAAATTGAAGCAGTTGTTAGAGGATAACATCGACGAGATTTCAAGATTGATTACTTTGGAGTGTGGTAAAAGTTTTGTCGAATCAAAAGCAGAAGTACAACGCGGCATCGAAAATGTTGAAACAGCATGCGCTACTCCAACACTCATTCAAAGCGAATTTTCTGAAAATGTGGCAACCGGCATCGACGAGTTTATGATTCGCCAGGCAGTTGGAGTTTGTGCTTGTATTTCACCGTTCAATTTTCCAGGAATGATTCCATTTTGGTTTTTGCCTTATGCCATCGCCTGCGGAAATAGTTTTATTCTGAAACCTTCGGAAAAAGTGCCTTTAACAATGATGAAAGTTTTTGAGCTAATAGACCAGTTAGACCTGCCAAAAGGTTTGATAAGTTTGGTTCATGGTGGAAAAGAGAGTGTTGATGCACTACTCGACCATCCCGAAGTTAAAGCAATTAGTTTTGTTGGTTCAACCGCTGTTGCCAAATATATTTATCAGCGCGGAACAACTAACGGAAAACGTGTTCAGGCGCAGGGCGGAGCTAAAAATCCGGTAATTATTATGCCCGATGCCGACATTGAAATGACCTCCAAAATTATTGCCGACAGTGTTTATGGATGCGCCGGACAGCGTTGTTTGGCTGCATCGAATATTATAACAGTGGGCGATAAAAATGGGGAAATAAAAGAATCGCTTGTTGAGGCTACAAAAAATAAAACAACCGGATTTGGTTTAGATGATGGAATTGAAATGGGCCCTGTTATTACACCCGAAAGTAAAGTCCGCGTGGAAAAACTGATTGCAAAAGGTGTTGACGAAGGAGCAAATCTTTTGCTCGATGGAAGAAATGCGACAATCAGTGGTTACGAAACCGGGAATTTTATAAAACCTACCATTCTCGAAAATATAGCTTTGGATGGCGAATTTATTAAAACTGAAATTTTCGGTCCGGTTATGAGCCTTATTCAAATGGATTCAATTAACAACGCAATTGATTTGGTAAACAGTAATAAATACGGGAATATGGCTTGCATGTTTACTTCGAGTGGGCTAAGCGCACGTACTTTCAGAAACCAGGCAAATGCCGGAAATGTTGGGATAAATATTGGGGTTGCAGCACCAATGGCACAATTTCCGTTTAGTGGCTGGAACGACAGTTTCTTTGGCGATTTGCACGGGCAGGGCAGACATGCCATAGAATTTTTTACGCAGACTAAAGTTGTAATTGAAAGATGGCCGAAAGAATGGTCTCGTAAATTTTAAAAAATCAAACTATGATACAAATTGCAAACGCTCCTTGTTCGTGGGGTGCATTAGAATTTGAAATGGAAGGAAAATCGTTGGGTTACGAACAGGTACTTTCTGAAATGGTTGAAACCGGATACGCCGGAACCGAGTTGGGCGACTGGGGTTTTATGCCTTCAAATCCAAATGAATTAAAAAATGTTTTGCTCGGGAAAAAACTGCAATTGCTTGGAGCATTTGTTCCGGTTGCATTGGCAAATGAGGAATCTCATGATGCCGGTGTTCAACTTGCTTTAAAAACTGCGGAATTAATATTTAACGCCGGCTACAAAAATGCGTTTATTGTTTTGGCCGATGAAAATGGAACAATCGAAGTACGCACAAAAAATGCCGGTCGTATAAAACCTGAAATGGGATTATCCGAAAAGCAGTGGTTTACATTTGCTGCAGGAGCAGAAAAAGTAGCCAAAGCAGTAAAAGATAAATATGGAATGCGTACCGTTTTTCATCATCACTGTGGCGGATATGTTGAAACTTCCAACGAAGTGGCAACACTGATGAAACTAACTGATCCGGAATTATTGGGATTATGTCTGGATATGGGACATTTTGCTTTTGGAGGCGGAGATCCTGTTGAAGTTTTGAAAAAATATTACAGTAGAATCTGGCATGTTCATTTTAAAGACTTTGATCCAAAAGTTGGTCGGGAGTCTGGTGTAAAAGAGTATGATTATTTCGCATCAGTAGAAAAAGGTGTGTTTTGCGAATTGGGAAAAGGTAATGTTGACTTTCAATCGATAGTTAATATTCTGAAAGAAAAAGAATATAACGGTTGGATTGTAGTAGAGCAGGATGTACTACCCGGAATGGGTGCACCCAAAAAATGTGCTGCCAACAACAGGCAATATATTAAATCGTTAGGATTTTGATAAGCTACATCTGAGCGTCATGCTGAACTTGTTTCAGCATCTCAATAAAATACAATAGATTCCGAAACGAGTTCGGAAAAACGTGTAAATATTTGATGTGCTAAATGACATTAATTAATCTGAAATATAAAACATTTATTATGAAAAAAATAAAAATAGCAGTAGCCGGTTTGGGGCGCATTGGAAAAATCCATCTTAAAAATTTATCCCGGAACTTCCCGGAAATTGAAGTGGTTGCCGCCATGGATATTTTTGACGAATCAAAATCAATTGGTGATGAGTTTAATGTGCCAGGTTTCACAAAAGATTTCGATGAATTATTGGCATTCCCGGAATTAGATGCTGTTGTAATTTGTTCACCAACCGACACACATTCCGATTATGTGGTAAAAGCCGCAAAAGCAGGCAAGCAAATTTTCTGCGAAAAACCACTCGATCTTTCGCTCGACCGCGTAAAAGAAGTTTTGGATATTGTTGAAGACTCGGGTGTAAAACTGATGCTCGGTTTTAACCGACGCTTCGATCCTGAATTCAAAAAAATTAAACAGTTGGTATTAAATGATGCAATTGGCGACCCGCAAATTATAAAAATTACAAGCCGCGACCCGGGGCCACCACCTGTTTCATACATAAAAGTTTCGGGTGGAATGTTTTTGGACATGACCATTCACGATTTTGATATGGCACGCTACATTTCAGGAAAACAGGTAAAAGAGGTGTTTGCAAAAGCAACTGTAAAAGTTGACCCGGAAATTGGTGAAGCAGGCGATGTTGACACAGCAATTATTACATTAACTTTTGAGGATGATTCGATGGCGGTAATCGACAATTGCAGGAAAGCGGTTTATGGCTACGACCAGCGACTTGAAGTTTTCGGTAGTAAAGGAATGGCGCAAGCTGAAAACAACTTCCCGAACAATCATAAACTTTTTACTGAATCAGGAATATCGGGCGACCTGCCCTTACATTTTTTTCTTGAAAGATACAATGCTTCTTACAACCAGGAAATCAGGGAGTTTATTGATGCTTTAATCTCTGGCGGAGAAATGCCGGTTGACGGAAAAGATGGTTTATTGTCGATTGCGATTGGTTTGGCTGCTAAAAAATCAGTGGACGAAAACAGACCTGTTAAAATTGAAGAAATTCTAAGCTAACTATGAAATTTCCACTGTCAATATTATTTATCTTTTTAATTACAAGTTGTTTTGGGCAAACAAATAACGATAAGTATATTATTTCAAAGTTTTCTTGTATTCAGGAAAATCCCAATACATTAAGTTTTGTAAATGATAAAAAGGTAAATAATATTGGCGGTCATCTTCAGGGAGTTCAACTCATTCAAAACGATAAAACTAAATATGCCGTTTTATCGGGAAGCTCGGATTCTGAAGCATACTTTTCTATTGTAAAATTAGGCGATAGAAATGAAGTAATTTCTGTAAACCATTTAATGGAAAAACCTTTTAAACATGCCGGCGGATTTCAGATTTTTCAAAATTATTTGGCTGTTGGAATTGAAGACAATTCAAAAAAAGACAAATCGAAAGTATGTATTTATGATATTTCAGATCCTGAAAATCCATCTTTAAAACCAATTGCCATTATTAACAGAGAGGGGAAACCCAAACGTTCAACGGCAGGTTGTGTTGGAATAACAAAATATAAAAACAAAATTCTTATAACAGTTGGCGACTGGGATACGAAAAATATTGATTTCTATTCTTGTTCGATCAACAAAGTTGAAAAGGGTAGATTTGAGAAGATACAATCTATTAATACTGGAAATTTACTAAAGGAGGGTTGGATTGATAACAATTGGCATTCGTACCAAAATATTAATCTTATCAATTTTAATAATGAATTGTATTTGGTTGGTCTTGGACAAAATAATAAACAGGAAAATATTGCAGATCTATTTAGTTTAAAAGAGGATAATCCAAATAATTTCAAATTAGTAAAACTGGCTTCTAAAACCTTTAATTGTGAAAATGAAGTGAGTTTTAAAGCTGGAGCCGGAGTAGTTTTAAACGACACCGGAGAAATGAGAATAATTTCGTGTGGATACAATATTGGAGATTCTACCTATTTAAATTGTTTCAGCAATAAAATATTTCTGGCACATTCGCACAACGATTACGAACATAAAAGACCACTTTTCGATGCGTTGGAATGTAATTTCAAAAGTATTGAAGCTGATGTTTTTTCTGTCGGCGATTCACTTTTTGTCGCTCATAATTTCGAGGATATAAAAGCAGGAAGAACACTTCGGCAACTTTACCTCAAACCGCTCAAAAATCAAATTCATAAAAACAAAGGTTCAGTTTATGGAAACGGAGAAGAAATTATTCTGTTTATCGATATTAAAGATGACGGTTTGAAAACCTATAAGTTGCTGGATAAGATATTGCAAGAATACAAAAATGGAGTTTCAGTTTTTGAAAATGGTATAAAAATCCAAAAAGCTATTTTAGTTGTTGTTTCAGGAAACCGGCCATTCGAATTTATGGAATCGCAAAGCATTCGCTATGCTGGTTACGATGGTCGAATGCGGAATCTTGATTTTGATATTTCCCCAAAATTGATGCCCGTGTTAAGTGATAACTGGGCAAAATATTTTAAATGGGATGGTACCGGTGAAATGCCATTAGAAGAAAAACAAAAATTGCAGGATATTGCAAGCAAAGCAAAAAGCAAAGGTTATATTCTACGTTTTTGGAATACTCCCAATCGTACCGCTGAACAACGAAAGGCAGTTTGGAACGAGTTAAATAATGCCGGTGTTGGCTTAATTGGAACTGATAATTTAAAGGAACTTCAACAATTTTTTACTTCCAAAAACTAACTTAAAATGAAAACATTATTTTTTTTAATCGGTATTTTATTGTTTTTTTCGTGCTCAAATACCCAATCTGATAAAAACAAAAAACAAGAGGATTCTACGCAGGTTAAAGTAGCCGCCTATAATGTTGAGTACAGTAAAAATGCTTCTGCAACAGAAATTGGCGAGGCACTGAAATCGTATGATTTTGATGTGGTTTGTTTTTCGGAAGCACCGGGCAAAAACTGGACTGCCGAAGTAGGAAAAGTTTTGGGATTAAACCATATTGTTGTTGGGAAATATTCAACTGCCGGGCATGACGATAAATATAAAACCATTGCCAGCCGGACTCCATTATATGATATCGAAGAAATATTAATGGCCGACACTTTGCATACAGCTACAAAAGCAAAAACTAAAATCGGCAATACCGAAATAAGTATTTATTCGGTACACTTTCCTTTTGGTTGGCGTGATCAGGCTCACATCGACGAAACAACCAATAAAATATTTACCTTCATCAATTACTTGAAATCAAAACAAAAAGAGGAAATCGCAATAGTTGCAGGTGACTTCAATTTTATTCCTATTAACGCCGACAGCATTAATATTTATCACGAAATGTTTATTAATATCGGGTTAGATGTTAGCTGGAAAGAATTGGGAATTGATTGCACAAAACACAATACTTATAATGCGCTTGTACCTGAAGATGACGGCAACGGAGAAGTAATTGACCATGTTATGTATAACCCGGCAAAAATGAAAGCCGTCGATGGTCAGATTCTTGAAATGGAGAAACTACTATCGGATCACAAAGCGGTTTGGGTACTTCTGGAAGTGAAGTAGTTTGCTTTTGGTTTTTGATAAAGCACTTTCGGCAAAAGAAATTAAAGAATATATGCTTTTTATAAAAGATTAAAGTAGATAATTTTGAACTAATATAACAGTAACAATTTAAAGAATATTAAAATGAGAACAACACTCTTTTCACTTGTATTATTTCTCCTTTTTTCTTGTGGAAATAAATCGGACAACAAAAAGACACAGCCGGAGAATGTAACCCATACTGAGAAGATTAATAAAGAAGAGAACAGCAATTGGTGGATGGGCTTAATTGGGAAAGGTCATCAAATGCCCTTTAATGAGGACCTGGAGTTTGATACTTATGGAAGTGGTTTTGGCAACCAGGTACAACCGTTAATTCTTTCTGATAATGGTGATGTGATTTGGAGTGAGGAGCCACTTCGAATTAAAAATTCTGAAAAAGAACTAATTGTTGGTAGTCGAGATAAAATCATAGTTACAAAAGCAGGTGAGAGCCTGAAAGAAGGTTTCCAATATGCGAGTAAAAACTACTTTCCGCCATCCGGTAAAATGCCCGATGAACTGTTGTTTACAAGTCCACAGTACAATACATGGAT
>Ga0307989_1001501_pt1 | contig 12371 bp, 12 predicted proteins | sample EllFjometagen185_FD_203164 | JGI IMG/M metagenome (GOLD analysis project Ga0307989, IMG submission 203164) | Marine microbial communities from Ellis Fjord, Antarctic Ocean - #185 | ecosystem: Environmental > Aquatic > Marine > Unclassified | place: Southern Ocean | collected 2014-10-08 | reverse complement strand
CACTGGAAGAACAAGATAAGTCTTCATCGAGGTTTACGTAGAGATCGTAGAAAGAAAATGATTGATTATTTACTCGAAAATTCATAATTTTTGGTCAAAAAACCACCCCACTTTTTTCTATTAAGCCGTATTTTTCTGTGGACTTCTTTTGACGTAGCTGATTTAAACGAACCAACGATTACAGATAGGTTTGATTTTTTAGAGATTTTTTTCTTGCTTTGAATAAAAATATCGTCAATCGGATTTCCAATTCGTATGATTCCATGAGTATGATTTGGCATCACGATAAATTCATCCAATTTCACATTTAGAAAATGCACTGGAATTTCCTGCCAACACTTTTGAGTAATTTCACCACAATCATTCAAAATCATTTTGTTTTCACGAATTTCACCAAAAAAATGTTCGCGGTTTGCAGTGCAAATTGTGACGAAGTACGCACGACTACTGGAATAATCAAAATTTGCGAGGCGGTTGCGTTTGCGGTTACGGTCGAAATGATTCGAGATACACGTTGGATCGTTTATATTTTGGGATTTTAAAACATGGAAGGTGGAAAGGTTTGATTCGCGGAGAGATGTGTTTTTGTAGGGAATTTTTTTGTAGGGAACAGGCATGCCTGTTCCCTACAAAAAAACGAAAATTAAATCCTAAACAACCAAATTAACCAACTTCCCCGGCACAAAAATCTCTTTCTTGATTTTTCCACCCTTCAGCCACTTCTGAACTTTCTCAGATTTTTTTGCCAAATCCAAGGCATCCTCTTTGGAAATGTCTGCAGCCACTTTCACAGTGTCGCGCAGTTTTCCATTCACTTGCACTACTAATTCAATCTGATCATCTTTCGCTAATTTTTCATCAAAGCTTGGCCAAATTTCGAGATGAATCGAATTTTTCTGACCAAGTTTTTCCCACAGCTCTTCACAAAGATGCGGAGCGAAGGGGGCAAGAATGGTGAGAAATTTTTCGTAAGCTGATCGTGGTAATTTAGCTAATTTTTGCGCTTCGTTTACAAAAATCATGAGAGCAGAAACAGCGGTATTAAAGTGAAAGTTATTTAAATCTTCGCTAACTTTTTTGATTGTTTTATGAAGTGTTCGCTTGAATTCATCTGGAACCTCTTTCGCACATTTACCATCCTCACAATCAACAAATTCTTTTTCACTCAAGCGTTCAATTTTATCCAGAAAACGACGAACGCCTTCGACGCCACCTTCATTCCAAGCAGCTGCTTGATCAAAGGGGCCGATGAACATTTCATAAATTCGCAAAGTGTCCGCACCGAATTTCTCAACAATCGCATCTGGATTAATGACATTCCCGCGCGACTTACTCATTTTTTCCCCATCTGGTCCGAGAATCATTCCATGCGAAATTCTTTTGGCATAAGGTTCTGGAGTTGGCACGAGTTTTTGATCAAAAAGAAATTTGTGCCAGAAGCGGGAGTAGAGGAGATGGAGGACGGTGTGTTCCATTCCGCCGTTGTAAAGATTCACGGGTAACCACGCTTTCAGTTTTTCTGGACTGGCAAATTCTTTGGAATTTTGGGGATTGATGTAGCGCAGGAAATACCAGCTCGAACCAGCCCAATTGGGCATGGTGTCGGTTTCACGCTTGGCTGGTTTTTCGCACTGCGGACATTTGCAGTTCACCCAATCCTTGATTGAGGCGAGAGGGGATTCGCCTGTCTCTGTCGGTTCGTAGTTTTTTACTTCTGGAAGTTGTAATGGGAGATCTTTTTCTGTGAGTGGAATTGCTCCGCATTTTTCACAATGAATAATTGGAATCGGTTCGCCCCAGTAGCGTTGGCGACTAAAAACCCAGTCGCGTAATTTGAAGTTAACGGCTTTTTTACCAACGCCTTTTTTCTCCAACCATTCTGTAATTTTCTGTTTAAATTCTGCAGTTTTTAGTCCATCGAATTCTCCTGAATTAACCGCGATGCCTTCATCTGTGAAGCACTTTTCGTCTGAATTTTTCGGTTGTTCTACAACCTCTCGAATCTCTACTCCGAACTTCTCGGCAAACTCAAAATCACGTTCATCATGCGCAGGCACAGCCATGATGGCACCAGTTCCGTAACTCGCCAAAACATAATCTGCCACAAAAATCGGAATTTCTTCATTATTCACAGGGTTCACAGCTTTCACGCCTTTTAGTTCAATTCCTGTTTTTTCTTTCGCCAACTCTGTGCGTTCGAGATCAGATTTTTTCGCTGCCTGATTTACATAAGTTTGAACTTCATTCCAATTTTTGATTTCTGGCTTCAGTTTTTCGATTAGTTCGTGTTCGGGGGAGAGGACAGTGTAAGTGCAGCCGAAGAGAGTGTCGGGACGGGTCGTGAAGACTTTAATTTTGGCTTGGTTTTTTATTTTTAAAAACTCTGCTGATAGTCGTTTTTTCTTGACTTCTAGAATTTTTTCTAATAGATTAGGATCATCAAGGGAAGGAGAGTTACTAGCCAAGTCACCTTTTGAGTGACACCCCGCTTCGGCGGTGATGCGTAATCTCTTTTTTTTGTCTTGGGAGCTAATCAAAAATTGAATTTCTGCTCCCTCACTTCTCCCAATCCAGTTCTGTTGCTGGGCTTTGATTCGCGGCAGGTAGTCAACAGTTTCTAAGTCATCGAGCAAGCGTTGGGCATACTCCGTAATTTTCAGCATCCACTGTTTTTTCACTCTGCGTTCAATCTCTCCACCGCAGCGCTCACATTTTCCATTCACAACTTCCTCGTTTGCTAAACCAATTTTGCAACTCAGACACCAGTTGATCGGAATTTCCGCTTGGTAAGCTAGTCCAGCTTTAAAAAATTGGAGAAAAATCCACTGGGTCCATTTGAAGTATTTCGGGTCAGTGGTGTCTACGGTGCGTTTCCAATCGAAGCTAAAGCCAATTGATTTGAGCTGCCTTGTGAAGTTGGCGATATTTTTATCTGTGGCTTCGCGGGGATGGATTTTATTTTTGATCGCGAAATTTTCGGTGGGTAGTCCGAAGGCGTCGAAACCAATGGGGAATAAAACATTCTTACCCTCCATGCGATTTTTTCGTGCGACGATGTCGAGAGCGGTGTAGCTGCGACAATGTCCGACGTGCAAGCCATCTCCGCTGGGGTAGGGGAATTCGACCAAAACATAAAACTTTTCGCGCTTATCGTTGTCTTTTGCTGCGTAAAGTTTTGCCTTTTGCCATTGTTTTTGCCATTTGGCCTCGATCTCTTTGTGGTTGAAATTCATATTTTAAAGTAGTTTTCGAAACTCATTTACATCTAACCCAGCATCACGAACAATTCCACCCATTGTGTAAGCATTGATCGGATTGCTTCGTGGAATGGTAAGAAAGTGGTTGTCGTCGTTCATTATGACATTTTTTCCTTGTCTCAAAATTCTGAAGCCAGCTTTTTCTAAAGCCTTAATCGCACGAAGATGGTTGACTCCTTGGATTTTTGGCATCTCAGTAAGCTACTTCCACTTCGCGAAATTGACAATTCTTGTTTGCTTCACGAATGGTGATCAAGTACTCTGCGATTGCAGTTTCAATATTTCCTAATGCTTCTTTTTCAGTCGTGCCTTGACTCCAGCAACCTGGTAGAGCTGGACAGCTGACAGCAAAACCTTCTTCTGACGGACACAATGCAACTTGATATCTCATGCTTTTATTTTAACATCTTCTAGATTTTGAGTGAATCAAAGACCCACGGCATCGTTCTAAAAAAACAGAATTTCGGAGAAGCCGATCGGATTTTGCGAATTTTTACGAAGGAGTTGGGGGTGATTTCTGCGATGGCAAAAGGGGTGAAGAAGACTACTTCGAAGAAAGGTGGTTGTTTGGAAATTTTTTGTGAATCGAATCTGCGCTTGCATCGCAGGAGAGGGGAGTTGTTTCTCATCACTGATGCTTCGATTATTTCAGTTTGCGAAAGCAAGGATCTGCAAATGACGAAAGTTATTTTTAGTGCTGGCGAGTTGCTCTTGAATCTCTCTCCTCCTGAAAAACCTTTGCCCAAAATTTACAAGCTTTTTCAGGATTTTCTGAAAATAGTGCCGCGAGGTTCAAAGTTGCAATTGCTTAAAATTGCTTTTTTCGCGAAGGTTTTAAATATTTTTGGATTTTTCTCTGGTGTGGAAAATTTTTCAGACAAGGAGAAAAAACTTTTTAAATTTTTGTTGGATTCTAGTTTTGAGGAAATTCTCAGGCTGCGTGAGGAGGCGCAGATTTTCGTGAAGGTGGAAAATCATCTTGAAAGTATTTTGGAGAATGTGAGTGAGAGGAGATCGAAGGTGGCTGCTTCGACGCAAGGTTGGGACTGCTGACGTTTATTCATGGAGCATTAATTTCCAGTAAAATGATTCCATGATTTGGAATCACAATCTCGACCCCGTCCTCCTCGATCTCGGCTTCTTCCAGCTCCGTTGGTACGGAGCTTTTTACGCGATCTCATTTCTGATCGCTTATTTCTGGCTGAGAAATTCCGCGCAGAAAAAGTTAATTTCTCTCTCGGTCAAACAGGTCGAAGACCTACTTTTTGAAATAATTCTCGGAGTAATTTTCGGAGGCAGAATCGGTTATTTTCTTTTTTATAATTTCGAGAATCTTTTTACTCTCGAAATTTTCAAGGTTTGGCATGGGGGAATGAGTTTTCATGGAGGCTTGCTGGGTGTTTTGATCGCGATTTTTATTTTTGCAAAGAAATCGAAAAAGAGTTTTTTCGACTTGACCGATGCGATTGTTATTCCTGCTGCCATCGGTTTATTCTTCGGCAGAATCGGAAACTTCGTAAATGGTGAGCTTTGGGGCAGACCTACGAGTGGGGAGTGGGGAGTGATTTTTCCCAGCGCAGATTCACTTCCACGACTTCCTTCTCAGCTTTTTGAGGCTCTGAAAAATTTATTAATTGCAGGAATTTTAGTTTTTACTTTTCAGCGAAAACCGAGGAGGGGAGTGCTGAGTTTTTTATTTCTGACTCTTTACGGAGGCGGAAGAATTCTCGTGGAGTTTCTCTGGCGGGAGAGTTTGGATGGAATGATTTTTCACATGCCAAAAGGGGCGTTTTACTCTGTGCCTATTCTATTGATTGGGCTTGGCGGATTTTTTTGGATTTTCACACGCGAGTAGCCCGCGTGATTCCCTCGACCTCCTCCAGCTTCCCGAGCAGCTTTTCCAGCTCCTCCACACTTCTCACCTCGATCATGAGTTCGTGCAAGATTTCATGTTTGTCACTTCCCTTCAGACTTAGATCCGCAATATTCACTTCACTTTTGGCGATGACTCCTGCGATGTCGCGCAATAGTCCCACACGATTTCTGCCAATCACTTCGATTTTTACAAGCTTTGATTTCAAACTGTTTACAAATTGAGCTTTTAGTTTTCTCTCCTCCGAGACTCGCACAATTTGCTTGCAGTCTTTTTTATGAATCACCGCTCCGTTCCTGCTCATCACGGCGAGAATTTCAGCATCTTCTTTTGGATTACAGCACTTCGCAATTTTCGTAGCAATTCCGCTGACACCCTCGATTGTGACTTCTTCTTTTTTCTTCGGGGTAGCGCTAGCGATTGGTTTTTTGCGTGATTTTTTGGCAGTTAGTTCTTCGAATTCGAATAAATCTTTTATCACGGCAGACGAGCTCACACTACCGTTTCCGATTCTTTCGAGAAGCGCCTCTCTTTCGCGTTTAGAGAGATCTTTATTTTTATAATTACGCAGAATCGAATAATCTGCGTCAAGCTTTACTTTGCCCAAGCGTCTTAATTTTTTGTTGATTAATTCTTTTCCAAGATTAATGTTTTCACTCTTGCCCAAGGAAGAAAAATAAGCTCGGATTTTATTTTTGGCGGAATTTGTTTTGGCAAAACTCAACCAAAAACGGTTTGGTTTAGCATCCTTGCGAGTGAGAATTTCAACGATTTGTCCATTTTTTAGCTCTGCATCTAGCTTGGCAATTTTGCCGTTAACCTTTGCTCCGATGCAACGATTACCCACTTCCGTGTGAATAGTGAAAGCAAAATCAACAGGAGTGGCTTTGGTCGGAAGATCAAAAACATCACCTCTTGGCGTCAGAATAAAGATTCGATTTTCAAATACATCACTTTTGAAAGAAGTTACAAATTCAGAATTATCCTTCATTTGCTCATGCAATTCGACCAGTCCACGAATCCATCTCAGTTTATTCTCCTCGGCTTTCACAGACTTTTTTTCTTCAGAATAAACGAAATGCGCAGCTGCTCCTCTTTCAGCTTGCTCGTGCATTTTTTGCGTGCGAATTTGAATTTCAGTTGGTGACTCACGATTCAGCCCAATTACAGTTGTGTGCAGCGATTGGTAACCATTGGGTTTTGCGACTGCGATGAAATCCTTGAATCGATGAGAAATAGGAGTGTAATAATTGTGAATAATTCCAAGTGCGGCGTAGCAATCAGCAGTATTATTCACAATGACTCTGAGCGCAAAAAGATCATAAAGTTGATCAATCGAGGAATATTTTTTTAGCTCTAGCTTTCTCCAAATTGAATAAAAATGCTTAATTCTCCCATCGACCTCTGCTTTGACTCCTCCTTTTTGGAGAATTTTTTTCAAGTCTTTCTTAGCTTTTTCGATAAAATTTTTCCGATTCGTGGAGATACCCGTTATTGCTTTTTCAATTTTGGCAAATTCAATGGGGTGTAACGCTTTGAAAGCGAGATCTTCAAGTTGTGATTTGAATTCATACAAACCGAGACGCGCTGCAATCGGCGCGTAAACTTCGAGTGTTTCCTTGGCGATGCGTTTTTGTTTATCTGGTCTCACGTGGGAGATCGTCTCCATGTTGTGCATGCGATCGGCGAGTTTGATGAAAATCACACGAATATCACGCGCCATTGCGACAAACATTTTTCGTAAATTTTCAATCTGTCGCTCTTGTCCTTGATACCTCACAGTGCCGAGCTTTTCCATGTCGAGGCAAAGACTCGCGACTTCTGATCCAAACTTATTCTCAATTTCAGAGATATCCACGTCGGCATCTTCGACGACGTCGTGGAGCAGGCACGCGATTAGGGCATCTTCATCAGGATGGAGGGTGAGGAGATGCAGTGTGGCGGCGACGGGATGAGAAAAATAATCTTCGCCAGAAAAACGCTTTTGACCTTTGTGGGCGTTTTCTGCGAAGTCGTAGGCTTCTTCAATTCGCGCGGAATTAACTTTCGGCGAATAGCTTTTGATTGTGTCGATGATTTTTTTGAGATCGGGGTTCATTTCGTATTTCGTATTTTTTTGAGACTTTTAAGGGTTTTTAATGTTAAATTTTTTGCAGAATAAACCCCTTTGATTTTTTGAAGAAATTTTCTCGATTTGTATATTTCATCTGCAACAAAAATATAAACGCCGTGATTCAAGATATTTTTTGCTTTCTCTTCGTTTAGATCCATTCCAAGTGTAATCTCAATCATGATGTCAACATTGCCCATTTGAGCGGTTTTTATAAATTGCTTGTATCTTTCACGTAAAGTCTTCTTGGCTCCGACGCCATATGTTTTACCATTAAGCTCAAAGAAAAAATCAAACTCAGTACTAGCGTCATCTTTATCATGAGTCTTTCTTATTTTATTTTTAGGTATTCCGATTTTTTTTAATACGAATAGAATTCTGTCTTCATAGTTTGACCCAGAATCTGCAATAATCGATTGATCTACGCTTTCTGAAAAAATCAACATGAAAATTTGATTTGACTCAATGCCTTTATTTTTTAGTTTCATGGCAAGCTTGGACAGTTTTTTGATGAACTCAAAAGCATCTTTTGACATAAAATTAATCTTTCCTTCTTCTAGATTTTCAAAAAATAATAATGCTAACAGGACACTATTAACTCTAGACAAGCAAGGACTACATGTCGATATTTTTTCGTACTCTAAAGATAATGGATTAATGTTTTCTAATTTGTTCATATCGATCATTTCTCCTATTTTTGCTTCTTGAAGCAATAGATCTTTCACTAGGAAAATTTTTAAACTAAAAATAAATAATTCCAAGTCTATTTTATTCTCTATGTTTACAACAACGTTGTACAGGATATCCTGCTTGTTTTGATCTTTTATTTGCTGCACTGTATTTAGAAATTTATCATTACATAATTCAGTTTTAAAGTCTCTAAATAAGGCATATGTCTCCAAAAACCCAAATGCTTGTTTTTCTGACATCTTGGCTTTTAAGATTTGTTGTGCAAAAAAACACGCCTTTAAATTTATATTTGCCTTTTTCATAAACTATTTTTAAATATATTCTGGTTATGATATTCAAGAAATTCTTTTGATGGTAGATACTTTTCTGGTAATCTAATACTTTTATGTTCAAGATTAAGAAAATTTTGTTGCAAAAAGGATGTTTTTTTTAGCTTTTTTAATTCATTTGAAATGATAATCTTGAATTTGTTATTAACTGTCAAGTATCCTCTGTCAAAAGCTTTATCATGAATAGAATTCAATAAGAGTCCATTTTTTGGGCTTAATCTAATTTCTTTGTTTTTTGACCATGGAACAATGTGACTAGCAACCAATAAAGGCAATATAGATAATCCCGTAATACAACACTTGTTATTAAAATTTGATAATACTAATTTTCTAAAAAATGATTGTCGTTCTCTGCCTTTTTTAAAATTAGAATCAGAAACAATATAATTTTTATTATCATCAGATATAAATAATTTGACTAATTTTGGATTTTTTAAATCCTTGATTATTTCAATACTTTTTTTTTCTAAAATATCTGTATTACTGTACAGATTCCACACGATTTCATCATGTTTACTACCGTTAGCTAAGCCTTTAATTTGTCTTTTTTGTAAATTTTTATCAAGTCTGGCGAAGTTGGATAACTTCATGGCTACCGATGAAGGTGTTCTTTTTATGATTTTAGATAAATTTATAATATCATCATTTCCTTTATGCATTTTTCCAAAAGGAAGTTGATAATATAATCTCAGCGCTAAAATCAATTCAAATTCTTTCCAGTTATTTCTCATAAATTATTTTTAAGCTTTTATCAAAAAATCTTGCCAAGAGAATATCAAATTTAGGAATTTCACTTTCATGTATTTTGGTTATGTCACCATAGGTGTCTTCTTTAAAATTAGCTCGATATGTTTGTTGAGAAAATTTATTCCACTCTGAAGAAAAGACACATTTTTCAAAGTAATCCTCAAATCCAATTCTAATTCCTCCGATACCAGCAAATAAATCTATGAAATTCATAACTTATTTTAGCACTCCCTAGTGTTGGCGGTTAAAGTGGCTTTTGATTGCTACTCGTAGAAGGGCATTCTCCGCTCTTAACACAAGGGGCGAAGCCATTCGAAGTCCCGCTTAGCGGGGCGAAGAATGGTGGGCGGAGAAGGACTTGAACCTTCGACCTCAACATTATCAGTGTTGCGCTCTAACCAGCTGAGCTACCCGCCCGAGAGATAGCTGAGAGATTCTAATCAAATTTGTTAGAATTTCAAAGCAAAATAACGATTTTTACAGATGAAGCAGATAAAGTTTTTACGGAGTTTTTACACAGCTCTCACCGTTATTGGAATTATAGTAGCTTTTGGTTTCGCAAATCTTCCCACCAGAAACCTAGAAGTGACTTTTCTCGATGTCGGGCAAGGTGATGCTATTTTAATTCGCACACCGCAAAACCAAAAAATTCTCGTGGATGCAGGACCAGCTGGAAAAATTCTTCCCTCGCTTTCGAAAGAACTGAATTTTTTCGAAAGAAAAATCGATCTCATAGTTCTCACTCATCCTGACACTGACCATGTCGCTGGTTTTGTCGAGGTTCTGAAACGTTTCGAAGTAAAAAATGTTTTGCTCACGGGAGTGAGACATGAAACGAAATGGTATGCCGAGATTCTTGCCCAAATTTACAAACAACAAATTCCCGTTTTCATTGCTAATGCAGAGGATGATTTTAAATTCGGAGAGGTTGCCTTGGATGTTTTTTGGCCAAATGAAAGTTTCGTGGCTAGATCTATGGAGGATGCAAATGCGATCTCGGTTTCGATGCGAGTGGTTTTTGGTGAAACTGCAGTTGTTTTGACTGGCGATTTGGATGTTGCTTCAGAAAAGGAGATTGTAGCAACTTCACAAAATCTAAAAGCACAAGTCTTCAAACTTGGGCATCATGGTAGCAAGACTTCTAATTCTGATGAGTTTCTCTCTGCTGTGAATCCAGAGATTGTGATAGTTTCGGCAGGTAAGGATAATAAATTTGGGCATCCAAGTCCAAAAATTTTGCGGCGGGTGTGGGGCTTGGAGGTTTTGGAAACTAGTGAATTGGGGAATGTAAAGTTGGTGAGTGATGGATTAAAATGGAAATAATTTATAAATTTAAAGAAATTTGAACTTAATTAAACTAACCCAATCCAAATGCCTAATCTTGAAGTAACAAGCTTTATGGAAGAATTAAAAAACAAAAATCCTGGAGAGATAGAGTTTCACCAAGCTGTCCAAGAAGTAATCACAGAGCTCATTCCTTTTCTAAAAAAGAACCCAAAATATGCACAAGCAAAAATATTTGAGCGAATGGTGGAGCCAGAGCGTGTAATTATGTTTCGCGTGCCTTGGAGAGATGATCAAGGTGAAGTCCAAATAAATCGTGGCTTTCGTGTTCAGATGAATTCTGCGATTGGACCTTACAAAGGTGGACTTCGTTTTCATCCAAGTGTAAATCTTGGTATTTTGAAATTTTTGGCTTTTGAGCAGGTTTTTAAAAATTCACTCACCACGCTTTCTTTGGGAGGAGGTAAAGGGGGTTCTGATTTTGACCCGAAGGAAAAAAGTGATAATGAAGTAATGAGTTTTTGTCAGAGCTTCATGAATGAGCTTTTTCGTCATATTGGAGAGAGCACAGATGTACCAGCAGGAGATATTGGTGTAGGAAAACGCGAAATTGGTTTTCTCTTTGGTCAACATAAAAAACTAAATAATAAGTTCAACGGAGTATTAACTGGCAAAGATCCGAATTGGGGAGGCAGCCTGATTCGCACGGAAGCCACTGGTTATGGTTCAGCAATTTTCGCTGAAGAAATGTTGAAGCTCAGAGGAGATTCGCTGAAGGATAAAGTCTGCACAGTCTCTGGATCAGGCAATGTGGCTCAGTACAGCATTGAAATGCTAAATAAATTGGGGGCAAAAGTTGTAACAATTTCTGACTCTAATGGATTCATTCACGATGCAGACGGAATTAATGCAGAAAAACTTGCTTGGATAATGGAGCTGAAAAATGTAAAACGCGGTCGTATCAACGAGTATGCGCAAAAGTTTAAAAGTGCGAAATATTACGAGAATGCAAAACCGTGGAATGTGAAATGTGATGCGGCTTTTCCAAGCGCTACACAAAATGAAATTTCAAAAAAAGATGCTGAATTACTCATCAAAAATGGTTGTCGACTTGTTTGCGAAGGTGCGAATATGCCGACGGAGCTGGAAGGTGTGAGAGTTTTTCTTGATGCAAAAATTTGCTATGGTCCGAGCAAGGCTGCGAATGCTGGTGGCGTGGCGACTTCGGGTCTGGAGATGAGCCAAAACTCACTGGGTCTGAGTTGGGGTCGCGACGAGGTACAAGAAAAGCTGACTAAAATTATGAGGGATATTCACACTAGCTGCGTGCAATATGGGAAGGATGGTGATTTCGTGAATTATGTGAAGGGTGCGAATATTGCTGGTTTCATCAGGGTGGCAAATGCAATGATGGATCAAGGGGTGGTATGAACTAAATGCACGTTTTTTTAAGATCTAGCTTTTAGTTTCTCTAAATTCTGCATTCTTTCAAGATTCTCTCAAGTCGTAATTCGCTTGAAAATCTCCGCTTCCACAAACTCTCGATCCCGACCATACTTCAATCTTGATAACTGCCGAATCGCCTCCGCTGCCTCCTCATCTTTGCCACTCTCGTCATAAATTGTCTCAAGAGTGAAACCACGTGAAGTCGCGTTGTTGATATTTAGCTTGATACAAGCTTTGTAGTTCGCGATATTAATTAAGTCAGTGTCGCTAAAAACAGGCGCAAATTCTTTCGTCATCGTTTCTGCATCCTGCGCTCCAATCTTGAAACAAAGCATCGAGCCGACATTTCCAAAAACCGCATCTCGAATTTCTGTGTCCTCATGCTTCCCTTTGCCACCACCCTGAGCTTTTGTGATCTGAGAGATATACTGGTGAGCAACGATTAAGTTCAAGCGATATTTACGAGCTTCACTGAGAATCGAAGCAAAAGAATCTGTCACAAAATTTTGAAACTCATCTACGTAAAGATAAAAATCCTTACGCTTTTTTTCTGGAATATTGACTCGACTCATCGCCGCCTGCTGAATTTTGGCGACGAGAATGCTTCCAACCAGCTGAGAATTTAGCTCTCCCAT
>Ga0307989_1001499_pt1 | contig 12387 bp, 10 predicted proteins | sample EllFjometagen185_FD_203164 | JGI IMG/M metagenome (GOLD analysis project Ga0307989, IMG submission 203164) | Marine microbial communities from Ellis Fjord, Antarctic Ocean - #185 | ecosystem: Environmental > Aquatic > Marine > Unclassified | place: Southern Ocean | collected 2014-10-08 | reverse complement strand
ACAGGCAAGAACAAGCTCCAAACTACCACGACTCTGTGATCTGAAGCTTGTTACTTTTCTTTTTAGGCGGGCTCGCCCGTTGGGACACTGAATAGTTACAAAAGATTTTACCTTTTTTTCATAAATATTTCACGGCTACTTTTCCCGTATCTGTTGAAATTCAGGAAAACTGAAAATCTGAAATAGATAGCAAAATTTGGATATTTTATCGGAAACGACACCTCTAAATCAAAGTGAAACAGCATGGACACAGAAAAAAGTAAAGTATTGGTAATTGATGATGAAGAATCCTGCCGAAAAATAAATCAGATTATTTTGACAGAAGGGGGATTTGAAGTTGATTTGGCTGAAGACGGTTTGGCTGGGTGGGAAAAAATTCGGCAGAAAAATTACGATTTAATTTTAATTGACCGGATGATGCCAAGGATGTCGGGAGATGAACTGCTGGTGAAATTAAAAGAAAATGATATTCAGGTTCCAACAATTATTCTTAGTGCGCTGGGCGATCAGGTAGCAAGGGAAGACGGGATATATTTAGGCGCAAATCAATATATCAATAAAGCAAACGAAAATTTTGGTCGTGAATTGTTAGCCTGGTCGAACAATTTGATCAAAGAGTACCGGGAAAAACAGGCAAAGCTGAATGTCGATAAACATGCTAAGGTTCAACTATTAAAAAACCTGGGTAAGGTCTCAGACCAACTGAAAAAAATTGAATTAAGTAACCATAATAACACTCAATTTATCTCCTTTGAAATTGAGGGCGCAAATTGGGAAGGCGATTATGCCACACTTTGCCGGAAACTGACGGATTCTATTGAATCTCTGGATTTCCAGAATTGGGAAAAATTGAGAGTTTCCCTTTTGTTAAAAGTGAATCAGCAGATCATCCGGGTTAATCTGGATGCGGGTTCTGAAGAAGAAAAAATTATGGAAGATGCCTTCAACCGAGTTTTTGTTGAAGTGGATAAAAATATGGGAGATTCTCCGGTTCGGGTTGTTTGGTCTGTACCATGGGAAACACAGGAAGAAGATGAAGGCATGTCGCTTTTGATTTACAATCTGCCGCCGAAACCTCCCGAAGAGGATTTTACCAATTTTGGCATGGATGAGGAGGAGTCTGACAGGGAACTGGTTCAGGGAGCAACCTATCGATTTCTGGAATATGCGGCCCGTGTTATTGGAAATTATGAAATACAGAGAAAGTTTAAGGATCTGGTCTATTCAGCCAGTGAGCATCTGAATAAATCAATTCAGGAAATGGAGTCCGGCCGACAACGTCAAATGCAACTTTTTGAATCCATTATTTCCGAAATAACAGGTTCCGACCAGTTGAATCTAAGTGAAAATGATCAGCAAAAAATTGAATCGATTCTGGATAAAGGATTCAACTCTTTTCTGGAACTGGAAATGGGTAGTTTGAATGATGTTCAATATTTATTGAAATGGGTAAGGAAACTTCAGCTTCAGTTTAAGGAAAAAGAAGATTTAGGTCTGACTGAAGAGTCAGATGCAGATCAAATCGGTGGCGAACAGACAGATGTCGATGATCTGCTGGCACAGTTTGATATGTAAAAATTAACGTACCTATTCACCCTAGCCCAGATAAACTGGACTCTTTTCAGTACTCGCTTGACGGGTATAAGTACCTTACAGTTGTTTAAACCTGGGAATCATTTCGAAGAAAGAATCCAAATCAGAAAAATCCGGTAGCCAGTGGTCACATTTTGATTCCAGGTCAGGTCCGATCCCGATAAAATGCCAACCCAGGTTGTGAGTGGCTGTGCGATCCCATTCTCCGTCACCCACATATACAATCGTTTCAAAATCATCTCCCATCTGTGCAAGACAGGTTGTCATTATCTCTTCTCTTTTATGGCTGTTGTCGCAAGAGGCAAATGGTGTCTCCACTGTCTCGTAACCGGCGTATTTCAGTTTTAATTTAGCAGTATGTCCCCATCCTCCGGTTGCAAATCCAATTTTAATATCATGGTTGATATCTAAAAACCGGAGAAGCTTTAACCCGCCATCCACTGGATCACATTGGCCGCCATCTTCCAGATACGTTTGAATTCGTTGCCCAAATTGAGTACGGATTTTGCCTAGGGCAGATGGGTCTTTTATATTATTGTCTTCCATGATTTGCGATAAAATACCGGAATCTGTACCATGCTCATAGTCAAGGTTGGGACGAATGGTCATCAGGCCAAGAATATCGATGACTGTTTCTCTGGCAAAATCCTTGTCAAATCCAGAGCTTTGTACCAGAGTGCCATCGATGTCAAAAATAATTGCTATCATAAATTTTTTTTTGTAACGATTTACAATCAACAGCCCTTATTCGGTTAAGACTTTTGTCATTCCCGCGAAAGCGGGGATCCAGGGTATTAATAAAATTTTGTATTTGCGCACTGGATCCCCGCTTTCGCGAGGATGACAATGTTAGAGAAGAATGGGATGTCAATTGTATATAATCAGATTTTTTTTGTATGGCTGTTGGGTTCTATATTTTAGAAGTAGTGAACTATTACATTTTTTTAAGGGGCTTTTCAGTTTTATCCTGTTTCTACCCGAACCATTTTCCTGATTTTACGAGGCGCTGCCAGCCATATCAAGATATTAGAGACTACCAGCAGCACACAACAGATAGTGAAAGGGATAGTATAAGCATGAAATATATCGAAAAGCAAACCACAGAGATATGTTCCTGAAGCGCCGCCAAGTCCTCCACCAATGGCAATCAACGTAAAAATAGCCCCAAAATTTCTTCCCAGAAAAATATCCGCTGAATAGGCAGGTAAAAGGGCTGCTGCAGCACCGCAGCCCAGTCCGAAAAACAGACCGAATAAAATAGGCATGGGTCCACCAATAGTGGCAACTAGCATTAAAGAAATGATCCCAAAAATTGCAAGAATATCCGACAGTGTTTTAGCTTGTTCTCTACCTGTCAGATCTGATAAATATCCAAATAAAATCTTTCCACTCGCACTGGCAACGCCTGTGATTCCAAAATAGTAGGCTGACATATGACGGCTGATTCCTGCATCGACCATGGATGATATGGAGTGAAGGTGGATTCCCTGGTTGACAAAAGAAATAGTAAAGTAACAGGCGGTAAGGTACCAAAATTGGCGGGTCCGCACAGCATTCTTCACATTCCAGTCAATGGACGCCCATTTTTTGTTGATGATTTTCATCACCCGTTTGGGTTGGATTGATTGCGCATTGATGCTTTTGGAGTCTCCATCCGGTGAAAGATTAATACTTTCAGGACTTCTACGGGAAAAAATCATATTCAACGGACAGATCACAAATAGAACAATTCCGGCCAGGCAGGTATAGGCAAATCGCCATCCATATTCGGATATGAGCTTTTCAGCCAGCGGAACGATAATCAGCATGCCAAAACCAATGCCTGACATGGCAATGCCGATGGTTAATCCTCTCTTTCTTTCAAACCATTTGGGCAGAAAAATGGAGTGTGAGTTAAAAGCAACCAGGCTCATACTGACCCCTGCCATTAAACTGAATGCCAGCTGAAATTGCCAGAAACCCTGGGTCAGGCTGGTCAGGTAAAGTGATAGCGCAAGTAATGCCCCTCCTACGGGGATCACGATCCTGGGGCCAAAGCGGTCTTGTAACGGTCCGGCTAAAAGACCCGCAAATGAGTGAATTAAGACGAATACGGAAAAAATACTGGATGCGGCTCCCCGACTCCAATTAAATTCGTCAATTACCGCTATAATAAAAACAGAATACGAGTACCAGATACCATAGATAACTCCCAGCGTTAAAAACGCCAGGACAATAATGATCCAACCATAGTAAAAAGGCAGAGATTGGTCAGATGTGTTTGGGTTTGTCATTAAGGTTGTATCTGATATTTGAGGTTTCCCCTCTCAGTCATCTTCGCAGGAACGGGTAAGTAATATTATTATGAAATGCCTGAATCGATGGGATGGGTCCGGGTTTTGGGATTCTAATGAAAAGAGATGGCTAAATGAACAATATATCAACAAGGGTATCTCAAAACGGTTTTTTTTTTATTAATGAGGGTCACAAAAGTCACAAAGTTTAAAAAATGACAAAGTCTGATTATTTCATCTTAAGTCCCCTTATTCGGTTCAGGGTTGCTGTCAGTCCTATCGCCTTGAAAGTGGATATATCCCCGGTCAACTGTTTATCCAGAATCAACTCCGAAATGTGTGTAATAAAGAAGAAAAATTAAGTAGGTGTTACTTCTGATTATCCAGATAGTGTCGATAAAGTAATTTGATTTGAATAGAAATAGGCTATAAAACCGGCCTATTTTCTCTTGACACTCGTTTACAGTCTATGTGAACAATGATGGTTAGGGTTCAACGTGAACAAATTGTTATTGTTCGCTGTGAAGATGGAACAGGACCATTGAATGTCTCATGGCGAATAATAATTATTTTTGTAAGGAATTGAATAAATTAAAAAAGAGGATCAAGATGATTGCCAAGGTCAATGGGACAGTTATTAGTAAAGAAGAAGTTGAACAGGAAACAAAGCACATTATGATGCAGTATGAAAACAATGTTCCCCCTGCACAATTAAAGGATATGGAAGATTCAGTCAGAAAACAGGCAATAGAGACTTTGGTCAGTCGAGTACTACTTTTTTTTGAAGCAGATAAAAAAGAGATTACCGTTCCAAAGGAAAAGGTTGAAGCCGAAATTCAGCATATTATGAGCCGATTCCCCTCTGAAGAAGCATTTAAAAAGCAGTTGGAAAATACCGGAATCAGTAGTGAAAAAGTTGAATTTGACATTACTCAGCAGATGAGAATCGATACACTTGTTGAAGCATACCTGTCAAAAGTAAAGCTGGAAGTAACAGATGATGAAATTGAAACATTTTTTAAAGAAAATCCTAAGAGTTTTTATGCACCAGAGCAGGTTCGAGCCAGTCATGTTCTCTTTAAATTTGAGCCCAGTGATCCTCAGAATACCAAAGATCAAAAACGTTTGGAAATGTCAGGTATATTGGGGAAAATCAACAATGGTGCTGATTTTGCTGAGCTGGCAAAAGAAAAATCAGAATGTCCTAGTAGCCAGAAAGGTGGTGATTTAGATTTTTTTGAAAAAGGCAAAATGGTTGAACAGTTTGAAAAAGCTGCTTTCGGATTGGAAATAGGAGCTGTCAGCGATATAGTTGAAACTCAATTTGGGTATCACATAATTAAAGTGACCGACCGAAAAGATGAAAGGCTTTTTAAACTAGAAGAAGTAAAAGATAATATTCAGGGTCATCTCTTAAATCATAAGAAGCAGGAAGGGTTTGATGTGTATATTAAAGAGCTTCGAGAAGATGCTGAAATTGAATATGCATAAACCTGTAGGTCGCTGATAGAATTAAAGCGTTATCAATAGGCAACTTTAAAGAATTGGATGATGAAATTAAAAAGTAGTTCATTTAACTGGGTATGGTTATTTGAAATCATTGGAATTGCCATTGTCTATCTTTTGGCTGCCAAATTGGCAATGTTGTTTGCGACCCCTGAAAAAGTGTCTCCTGTCTGGCCGCCTGCGGGAATAACGTTGGCTGCAGTGTTGATTCGAGGGTATCGAATCTGGCCGGGCATTATGATTGGTGCCCTTTTGGAACCTTACACACAAGGGTTATCAGTACATATTATCATTGGGGTGGGAATTGCCAATACACTGAATCCTTTGATTGCCGCTTATTTTCTGGATAAGTTTAAAGTGACCGGTCGTATTTTTGACAGAACCGGTGATACGTTTAAATTTATTATTTTCGGTGCGATGATTAGCACCGGGATCTCTTCTTTTATTGGGGCTTTCACTCTGTGCAGTGGCAATTTGGTACCCTGGACGTCACTCTTTAATACCTGGTGGGTTTGGTGGTTATCTGATGTTGTTGGTGTTTATATTATTACTCCCCTGATTGTTGTCTGGGCGAAATTCCCTCGCTTCCGCTTATCTATCAAACGGTTACCGGAGTCCTTTGCTTTACTTTTGATTGTAATGATCGTATGCAGTCTGGTATTTCTCAAAAGCTATCAATTGCTTTATCTCTTTATCCCCATTCTGGTCTGGGCAGCGTTTCGATTTCAGCAGCATCTGACAACATCAATACTACTGATTGTATCTGGTATAGCGGTTTGGTCGATGGCTCAGAAATTGGGGGTTCTCCACGGCGTAACCATTACGGAATCACTACTGCGTCTGTTTGCATTTATCACAGCGGTTTCGATTACAACGTTGCTGTTGTCGGCCGTGATTGCTGAAAGGAAAAATGCAGAGTTGCAATTGAAAAAAGCCAATATCACATTGGAGCAAAAGGTCGATATCCGAACGCAGGAATTGAATGAGTCACTGGAAAAGGTTGAATCAGCGAATAAGAAGGTCCTTGATAGTATCAAGTACGCTCAAAAAATCCAGAATTCTCTATTGCCTAATCAGGAAACGATAAAACAGATATTGCCGGAAAATTTTATTATCTGGACTCCCCGTGATATTGTTGGGGGTGATATTTACTTTATTGATTCCTGTAAAGAAGGTGTAACCGTAATGATGATCGATTGTACTGGCCATGGTGTTCCCGGGGCTTTGATGACCATGGTGGTATCTTCTGCTTTGAAGCGTATTGTGATTGATGAAGAGTGCCATGAACCTGCAGAGATATTAAGACAAATGAGTGCGCTGATTAAGGCTGGTTTTTATCATGAAGCTGAAGATGCTATTTTTGATAATGGTCTGGATGCAGCCATCTGTTTTATCTCTGAAAAGGAAAAAACCCTGACTTTTAGTGGTGCCAATTTGCCATTGACTTATATTTCAAAAGATTCCCTTCAGGTTATCAAAGGTGACAGGCAGAGCCTGGGTTATCAACGATCCGACCCGGAGTATAAATTTTCCAGCCACACGATTGCTTTAAAAGAGGATATACAATTTTACTTATACAGTGATGGAATTATTGATCAGATGGGAGGTGAAAAGCAGTTCTCTTTCGGGCAGAGAAAATTTTCTGATCTATTGCAGGCAAATAGCCATCTCAATTTTCAAGAACAGAAAGATGCCATTTATCGAGCTTTTGTCAGCTATACCGGCAAAAACGAGGTTCAAGATGACATTACTGTGATTGGATTTAAAGCAAACTGTTAAAATTAGCTCTTTACGAGATGAGAAATCTATGGGTATATATTCATGAATTGACTTTAAGTAAAAAAGCTCCGAAATTGTAAGCGCTGTTGGAAAGGAAAATATCAACACTCAATTCTTTTTGAAAATCTGCGAAAATTTTTTTCTACGAGCATCCGTTATTCCATATAAAAGACCTCACCAAATTTAGAAAGGAAAAAATGAGTAATAAACTGCATCTTCACTCCATGATGGTCCATTCTGTGGCGGCTCTGTCTCCTTTGGCGGCAGTTGCTTTTATTCTATTTAAACAGCAGGTTACCATCTCTTCTATCAATCAGGATACCTGGAGTTTTTTAACTATTTTTTCACTGATCATGATGTTTTTGATTACCTTTCCCTCCATTTTATCAGGAATATTTGAACGGAGTCATGTCTATGCAAAATGGCATTCCACTCACAAAATAAAAATGGGGCTATCTGTTTTGCTGTTGATCGTAATGATTATTGAATTAGCCGTGCTTTCAGAAAGTGGTTTACAAAGCGGTCTGTTTTCCGCTTTAGGTATTCTTATTATATTTGGAAACAACATCATCTCATTTTTACTTTGTGCAAATGGATTAAAAATTACCCTCGGGCGACAATCACTGGAAAAGACATCCTATGAAGCGGATCTATTTAAAAATGACCCCATTGATATTCTTGTCGCTGCCGGAGAACTAAAAAAAGAAGAACCGAAATACTTAGACCCATTAAAGGAGAGATAAAATGGATTTCAGTCAGACCAAAGAACAACAGGAACATGTAGAGAAAGCACGTGCTTTTACCAAGGAATGGGTATCGCCGAATGCAGCAAAACATGATCGTTCCGGAGAGTTTCCCAAATATATTTGTCAGGAAGCATTTAACCAGGGCTTTATGAATCCTCATGTGCCAGCAAAATATGGTGGAAGTGAACAACATGTATTGGATCATTGTCTGATTATGGAAGAGATCTGTACCGGTTGTTCCGGTATCGGGACTGCTCTGGGTTCTAATGGGCTCTCTCAGTATCCGGTGATTTATGCTGGAAATGATTTTCAAAAAAAGAAGTTTCTGGAGCCCATGACTCAGGAGCTGATGTTTTCCGCTTATTGTGTGACAGAGCCAGAAGCCGGTTCAGATGTTTCCCGAATTAAATCGACAGCAAAAAAAGTGGGGAATGATTATGTCATCAACGGCGTAAAATGGTGGATCACCGGTGGTTCAGTAGCCAGTTGGTATTTTGTGCTGGCCAGAGTGGGTGATAAAGCGACCGGTTTTATTGTTCCTGCCGAGACATCAGGAATTATTCGAGGTGTGAAAGAGCAGAATCTGGGGCAACATGCTTCCAATACTGTTAGAGTGACCTTTGAAGATGTAAAAGTTCCTGAAGAGTATCGACTGGGTGAAGAGGGAGATGGTTTTAAGATTGCCATGAAAACTTTTGATCATACCCGCCCTGGAATTGCCTCCGGTTCAAATGGAATCACCAAAGCAGCCCTGAATATTGGACTGACTTACGCGAGAAAAAGGCGTACGTTTGATAAAAAATTGATTTCTTATCAAGGTATTTCCTTCAAGTTGGCTGAAATAATGACCAAGTTAGATGCCGCACGCTACATGACCTATCTGGCCGCGGATCTATTTGATAAAAAATTAGATAATGCCCGGCAAGCAGCCCAGGCGAAATGGTATGCTGCTGATGTTGCCATGGCTGCAGCCACTGAATGTTGTCAGATTCTAGGTGGATATGGCTATACCAATGAGATGCCTGCAGAAAAATTGATGAGAGACGCTAAAATTTATCAGATTTATGAAGGCGCATCAGAAATACAAAAAATGATCATTGTCGCCAAACTGATGCGAACAAGGGAAGTTCACTAAAAATATCATTATCAACAAAAGAACTTATAGGAGAATAAAATGCTTAGCGATATAATGAAATTAGTGGACAAGTTTGTAGACATATTTAAGAAGCGACTTTATGGTAGGACTTTTAGATGTCCTGTATGCCATTTGGAGCTGTCATATCATGATACGGACGAAAATGATTGTCTGGTCTGTCCGGTATGCAGTGTGGTGATCGAATTGTACGAAACGTATGGGCATTCAATACCTGTTGTCAATGACGTGGAACTTAATCGTATTCAACCCAAATCCCGATTGCATCCAGTGGCAACGCATCTACCGATTGGACTTTTCCCGTTTGCGCTTTTAGGTGCCGGATTTTTGCTGATTGTATCTCTGGTTTTTAAAATAACCGGAACTGCCGTTTCCAACTCTGCTTTCTTTACGACTTACTCCCCTATCATCGAAAATGTAACTTTTTTGATGTTACTGATTGCGGTTGTCTCTTCAGCATTGACCTTTTTGACCGGTTTTATCGATTGGAGGGGTCGGTACGGAGCGCGTACCTATCGGGTGATCACCTTGAAAATAATCCTGTCCGCCCTCTTTTTAGGAATTGGGTTGTGCATCGTGCTGTTACACTTTCTCGTCTTTACCGGTGGAATTATCGCTTTTGATAGTGCGGTAAATGTTTTATCAACAGTCATTTATTTTATACTGATGGCAGCTGCGATGTTTATGCTAGCAACATTAGGACATGTTGGCGGTTACTTGGTCTTTGGGAAATAATGTCCCGACAAAAATCTCTCTTTTTTATAAAGAGAGGTACTTTGATTTGGGGACGTCCTTAACAAAAGAGAGAAAGTCTGCAATGCAACCCCTGGATCCCCGATTTCGCGAGTATGACAAGGAGAATGATTTTTATGCGATCGCCCTGTAAATGTATTTTGAAGTATTTTAAAATAACATCGAAATGTGTGCTGTGAAACTGCGAGTTGACATTTTTTGTGAATCGGTCAAAACTCAAGTTTTTTACTTGGTGTTCTCATTTACCAAAAGGTTATTGTAACCGTTCACAGGTTCAGTGTTCATCGTTCAAAGTTGTTTTTATATATTTTTCATTCAAGAAAAACATGGAAAAACTATTATGTGAGAGTTCAATTCTTTTGAAGATATTTTAACAAACATTAAAATAATTAATCAAGTAACAGCTAACATATCAATAAATTAGATATGCATGGGAACTTTGAACCCGTGAACGGTTACAGCTTATTAAACAGGAGCTATCATGATAAGAACGGAAATTTCGCTATTTTTGAAGAATTCCCCAGGAGAATTGGGTAAAGTTTCTTCATTGCTGTCTGAGGCTGGAATTAATATCGATGCGCTTATGATTCAGGATGCTTCCGCATATGTTCAAGAGTTGTTTAAAGCAAGGGGTAAGTCACTTAAACGAATTGCTTCTGTGTCAAATTATAGCTTGATGAAAAGAGATTCTGCTGATTTTGCGCTGATTCGATTATTGCCTGATAAACCCGTTGAAGCAGCGGAATTGCTGGGGAAGAATGAGTATCTGTTTGATACAGTAGAAGTGATGTCTGTTGAACTGGAAAATAGTCCAGGAGCTCTGGCTGAAATCACAGATCGTTTTGGCCAGGAAAACATCAATATCAATTATATTTATGGATCAGTTTTATCCCCGGATTCCAAGTGTTTATTTGTTTTTGCACCCGAGGATATTTTGCGGGCTTCAAAACTGTTTAAATAGAGATTATAGCTTTGGTACTCTTTCGAATAACGGATTGAACAGTTAGAAAGCTTATTGAGTAGTGGTTTGTTTGTCGGGAAATTAATTATGCCTTTAAAAGGACTTATGGATACCAAAAAGATAGGGCCCATTATCGCTGTTGATCGGGGTGCAACCTGTACAGATTTTGGAGTGGTTGAAAATTTTAAGCTTAAAGATAAAAATGAGATCAATGGACGAGATTGGGGAGAAATAGAAGACGTTTTCCGGGAGTATATATCAAAAACTAAGACATCGCATATGGTATTTAGCGGTTCAGCGGCGGGAATGCCAGACTTTATCAAAGAAAAAGTAACCATTGTGCCGGAAATTGACTCTGTCGGCTTTGGAGGTGCTGTTTCTGCCGGATTCGATGATTGTGTGGTTGTGAGTATGGGAACAGGTACTGCTGTTGTCAGATTCAAGGATGATGTGGTCAGTCATTTGGGCGGTACCGGAGTTGGAGGCGGAACGTTGAGGGGGCTATCCCAGTTACTTCTTGGAGAAGATGATCATCTCGTTACAGAAAAAATGGCAATGGAAGGAGATTTTACCCAGATGAATCTTACTATTTCAGATCTGGGTTATGCCGATTTAAGCTATTTACCGGGAGACATGACTGCCAGTAATTTTGCATCCATTAAGTCCAGTAAAAAGGAAGACTATTCTGCCGGAATTCACAATTTAATAGGGGAGGCTGTAGGAGTGATTGCCTCTCTTTGTGCTAGACAGGTCGGATGTGAAGATAAAATTGTTGTCATAGGCAAAGTTGCCAAAAATGAAGCCATTCGATTTAATCTGAATCGGGTAGGGGAACTTTTTCAAACGACCTTTATTTTTCCGGATAATCCCGGCCATGCGACTGTGTTTGGGGCGGCGATGAAGTATTGTCACCAATTGGGTATTCGTTAATTGTTATCCACCTTTCGGTGTTAAAAATCATATTAAGATGGAAAACTGTGGGGTGGGTAAAGATATATTTCGTCAATGGGTTGATTCCAGTATTTTTGAACTTAAACATTTATCTATTCAATATCATGAATCGCCCACGCTGACATTCTGACCACCAACGCCGGGAATTGCTTACTTCTCATTTCGGAGTGGATTACGGGTTTTACCAGATTTGTCTTACCGCCTTTTGAGATCCATCGAGCGAAGTGATGACGGTTTCTGCTCAGATTAGAGACTATAATACATTTTCGAAATTGTAAGTCTAAATCTTTGTTATGGCTTGCCGTTAACAAGAGGGAAAAAGTCCACATCACCCCCCCCCAATACCTTTATTAAGAACCCCGAAGGACTTTTGGCTGATTTTCAGTCTTAGATCCATAATTAATAACGAATTATGGCGGAATTAATATTTTAACCTTGCAGCTATTCAAGAACAATCAATTGCGCTCAGCGGAGGAAGAACCAAGTGAGCGCTTTGTAATACCGTTCAGCTGTGCTCAGCTCAATCCAATAACTCGGGGATATAAGCGTACAGTGCGGGTGAGCCGCCCGTATGAACAAAAAGTATATTTTCACTTTTCTTGAAGTACCCCTTTCGGATCAGCCCGATCAGACCGGCCGCTGCCTTGCCGGTATAAACCGGATCCAGAAGTA
>Ga0307989_1001498_pt1 | contig 12398 bp, 7 predicted proteins | sample EllFjometagen185_FD_203164 | JGI IMG/M metagenome (GOLD analysis project Ga0307989, IMG submission 203164) | Marine microbial communities from Ellis Fjord, Antarctic Ocean - #185 | ecosystem: Environmental > Aquatic > Marine > Unclassified | place: Southern Ocean | collected 2014-10-08 | reverse complement strand
GGACTCCGGTACAGGTATTCCAAAGGATTTAAAATCAAGAATATTCGATCCGTTTTTTACTACCAAAGAAGTGAGCAAGGGAACCGGACTTGGATTGTCAGTATCCTATGGAATCATTAAGGATCATGCAGGTAGCATCAGTTTTGAAAGTCCTATCAATAATCAAGAAACAAGGCAGGTAGCTCAGGGAACGGCATTTCATGTGAGGCTGCCGGTCGTTGAGCAGGAAACGCCTGTCATTAATGGAACAAATGGAGGAGAACATGGCTGAAATAATAGCATTGGATGATGTAGAGGACGCAGGAATTTTAATCAAAAAAATTCTAACAAAAAAAGGGCATAATGTTACTGCTTTCACAGAGGAAGAGGATGCCATAAACTACGCAAAAAAAAATAAGATAGATCTGGCAATCCTCGATATCAAACTCAAGAAAATGAGTGGTATTGAAGTGCTTGGACATCTTAAAAAAATCTTGCCTGATATGCGGGCTATTATGCTTACTGGCTATCCAACCGTTGAAACAGCCAGAGAGGCTATCAGTCTTGGCGCTGATGAGTATTGCGTCAAACCCATTGACAAAGACGAACTTGAAGACAAAGTAGCCAGAGTACTGTCTACCAAAAAAAAATCCTCAATAAATATTTAATAAAAAAAAACTATGGACCAGAAAAAAATAAATTTATCCAGAGCCCGTGTTTATCAATTTCTTTCAACGCTTTATCACGACGAAATTTCCGAACGGCTGGTGAATAAAATGGTTGAGGGTGATTTTATCGAAAAGATGAAAGCGCTCTTTAAAACCTGTGAAATCCAGGATTTCTGCTCAGGCCTCAACAAAATGGTATCAGGCCTTCAGTCAGGTTCCCCCCATGAAGTATTTAAAAAACTTCGCTATGAATATGCCAACCTTTTTCTCAATGCAGGGGCAAACCCGGCCTTTCCTTATGAATCGTGCTACTCAAGTCGTGAGCCACTGGTTATGCAGTCGCCTGTTGCAGAGATTCGCGAATCCTACCGTAAGGCAGGCGTGCACAAAAACGAAGCGTTTATGGATCTTGACGATCATATTGCCGTGGAGTTGGAATTCATGCGTTATGAGGCTGAAAAAACAGCTTATGCCCAGGAAAATCAGGAGGAAAAATTCAGTTTTCTACGGAATCATCTTATCGGTTGGATTGTTGAATTTTGTGCTGTTTTATCCAGTGCTGCCCAAACTGATTTTTATAAGGGCTTGTCTGAGCTGACCATGAGTTTTCTCTTCAATGAGCGGATGTTTTTGTTTTCCATGCTCTCAGATCAGGAATCAAACAGTGACTATATTGACGCCCTTGAGCAATTGTCGCATGCCATAGGCGCCCTCGACCTGGGCGACGATTATATTACCCTTGCCACTGGTGCTGTTGACCCAGAAAAAGCAAAAAGGGTCAAAACCCACTGTTATATCTGTTTGGGTCTCTGTGGTCAGGAAGTGAAAGTAAAAGATGGCATAATGACCGGGATGAAAGGGTTGCCCGGGGATCCTAAAGGGGGCGGCAAACTCTGCATCAAGGGTGCAAATGCCCAGAAGAACGCATACAGTGCGTATCGGATCAAGACGCCGCTTATAAAGGAAGACGGTCAATTTCGTAAGGCTAGCTGGGATGAGGCCCTTGATCTTACTGTTAGTAAGCTGAAGGGATTTGATCCGAATACAGTGGGTTTTCACCGGGGAAACGACTTCAACGCCTGGTGTCATGAAGCGGTAATGAGTGCCTACGGTTCCCCTCATAAGGTAACTCATCGCCCGATGTGCGATAATGCGACCCGCATGGCCAATGAACATAACTTTAGTGAAAAAAGGCCATGGATTGACTACGCCAAAAGCGATTTCGTAATACTCTTTGGCATCAATGAATTGCAAACCTCTGCAGGGCAACGTAAATTGGACCTGTTGAAAAAAGCGGTCAAGCGTGGCACCAAACTGGTTGTGGTCGATCCGAGAAGATGTGAAACAGCTGCGCTCGGAATGGAATGGATTGCTATTAAACCAGCTACAGACGGAGCCATGGCCATGGCTATGTGTTATGTCATCGTCAAAAATGATCTCTACGATCATGAATTTGTGGCAGAATGGACGTACGGCTTTGAGGAATTTAAAAAACGACTCCTTGGCGAAGAGGACGGAGTGGCTAAAACCCCTGAATGGGCGGCAGAAATCTGTGAGGTACCTGCTCAGACGATTGAAAGACTGGCATACGAATTTGCCGAAGCTGCCCCGAATGCCGGGACCATCTCATGGACCGGTGTCGCACAGGCACCCAACACGATGCACGCCGTTCAGGCGTTGCAGGCTTTAAACGGGCTCATGGGAACTTTTGACGCTCCAGGCGGTCCCCAGATCTGTCGAAAGTTCAAATTGGCTTCACCCTGGGCTGACGACCAGGCTAAACCACCCAACAATGCTGAAAAAATAAAACTAAATAAGTCACACCTCTGGAGTGGCTGGATTCCCAGTTACTTTGAGCAGGATGTCGATGCGGGAAAGCTTAAGGCCATGATCTGCTATTTTGGGAACCCGGTGATCTCTAATGGTAATGAGAACTCTACCAGGCGGGCGATTGAAAAACTTGAATTTTCGTGTGCCGTGGATTGCTATATGTCCAACACCTCCATGCTATGTGATGTCGTGCTACCTGATTGCACTTACCTTGAACAGAGCCGTGTCGTCGCCGATTGGATGTATGAATCATTCATTTCACTGGGACAAAAAGCCATCACTCCGCTCTACAAATCAAAGCCGGTTATCTGGATTTTTAGCGAGATAGCCCGTCGTTTAGGCTATGGCGAGTATTTTCCCTGGAAGAACGATGATGAGTACCTGGAAAATCAGATGCGCAATCAACCCATTACTCTGGATGAATTGAAAAAAGTTGGCTACCACATTACCGACGAACAGGAATACTACAAATACAAAAAATGGGGTAGCATGAATCCACCGGCGGGTTACGGATCATCAGGCAATTCCAAGACCGGCAAATACAACTTTATCAACCCTCAGGCCGAAAAAAATGGGGTGGATGGTCTTCCGGATTATAAGGACCCCTGGGAGGACTGGCCAGAACTGCAACCAGATGATGACTACCCGATGATTACTGGTTTCTTCCGAGTGATGGCGCATGAACATACCTCAACATTTTGGAACGTCGGCCTGATGAAACAGTACGGCGACAACCCGGTGTGGATCAATTTTATAGATGCCAAACGACTGGGTATTGGAGATGGCGATCCGGTTAGAGTCCGCTCTCCGTGGGCCGAAATAACATCTACTGCGAAAGTAACCTGGGATATCCGACAGGGAGTGCTTGCTGCGGCAGGAGGATTCGGTAATCTGCGAGGTCTGGAAGGTGACCCGAAATATCCTCAATTCAAAGGATTTAACACCAATATTTTATTACCGAAAAATGTAGCGTGTAAATGGACCGGAACACCCCCTTTAAAATATATCAAGACCACTATAGAAAAAATACAGTGATCCGTTAATACACCTGAATTAGAAGCTATACCCGAAAAATCATGTCTTCAGTCATAACAAAAGAACAAGAATACCTTGAGGTCTTTCAAAAGGTCACCAAGCTTATCAGCATGGTTCTTGACCCGCAGCAGGTCATGGATATGGTGACGCGCCGGCTTCCGGAACTCCTCGAAGTCGACGCTGCCACCATCAGATTATATGATAGTGCCAACAACATTTTTGTTTTGGGCTCAGCCCAAGGCTTGTCCGGAGAGTATCTGTCCCGGAGACACATTGATACTGAAGATGCAATGGCCATGGTTATGAGCGGTCATCCAGTGGCCAAAACTGCTTCTGATACTGATCCGCATAACTCACTTTGCGATGAAGCAACCCGGGAAGGAATAAAAAGTATTTTGGCTCTGCCTATTTGCTTTCAGGGGCATGTCATCGGTATAATGCGTTTGTTGACCAGAAAATCCAGGATTTTTTCATCAATGGATATCGCCTTTACCATGTCCCTGGCGGAACAAATCGGTGTTGCTATTTCCAATGCCCGGCTTTTTACTGAATTGGAGAATCAGGTGAATTTTCTCAAAGAGGTAAAAGTAATATCCAAGCTGGTCAACTCTACCTTAAATCTGGATGAAATTCTTCAAAGTATCGTTGATAAGCTTCCCCAAATCATGGGGATGAAAGCCTGCACCATCCGTCTGCTTGACCCGAAAACAAACCATCTCGAACTGGTGGCTGCTTCGGGTCTGTCAAAAGAATATCTGAAACTGGGCAAGGTTAAAAAAGAAGATTCCATCTTCAACGCTCTGAAAGGAGAATCGGTAGCAGTTTATGACGCAGTGAATGACCCGAGGGTGAAATATCATGACGCCATGAAAAAGGAGGGCATAAAAAGCATCCTGGCTGTTCCTATTAAGAATGAATCGGAAATTATCGGCGTGCTGCGGTTGCTCACCACGGAACATCACTGTTTTTCAGCTAGTGAAGTAGATTTTGTCATAACGGCAGCGGAAGAGAGCGAGAATGCCATCCAGAATGCTCGTTCCTACCAGAAAATCAACCTTCTTTTAGAACATATCGAGGAGAATAAACGTTTTCTCCAGGATGTCCTTGATTCCCTCCGAGCTCAACTCATTGTCATGGATACCCGCAAACAAGTGGTCATGGTAAACCGCAGATTTCTGATGAAAAATGGACTGCGGGAAAAAAAGGTGGTCGGTCAACCCTATCATCTTGTTTCCCCCTGGAACGATGATGAAAAAAAGAACTGTCCGGTTGATCAAACCCTTGCCAGTGGTAAGAAGGCAACCGGCACTCTGCACATGCTCAAGGAAGACGGAGAGCAATGGCTTGAGCAGTGTGTTTCACCTGTTGTAGATAGTGGGAATAAGGTGATATTTGTCATCTCTTCTGTCCGGGATATCACAGCGCAGCATTTGCTGGAGCAGGGGAAAATGGAACGAATGAAACTGAAAGGGGTATTGGAAATGGCCGGTACGGTAGCCCATGAGTTGAATTCTCCTCTTTTTGCAGCTCTGGGTACTGCCCAACTCATCCGCGATGAAATTAATTCGGAGGAGATGAAAGCGGATATGGATTTAATGATCCGAAATATGAAGCAGATGGCCGAGCTCATCAAAAAAATGACCACTATGACCGGCTTTGAAACAAAGGACTATGTTGGAGAGGTCAAAATAATCGATTTCAAGTAGATCCTAAATAAATCAACAAACAGCAAATCAAATCAATGGAGATAAAATGATAAAAAGATTCTGCCAGATAACTTTTTTTATAATCCTGAGTATCATGACCTTGACGGTACATGCCTGGGCTGCAAATGCCCAGATTGCATCTCAAAAGGTTATTGCCGGTACCCCTGTTACCGTTACTGGCTCGATAGCTGCGGGAGAGGATCTCTATGTAGTGATCCAAAACGAAGATACGTTCAGTCCCGCTGAAGCCCCTGGACCGAAAGAAAAAAGTAGATTGACAAACGGGAAAAATGGGAAAAATGCTTTTGGCGATACCGCTATTCCGGCATCATATTATATACTGACTAACAATCCCGATACCCTAGCCGTAAAAAAGTCAGCATCTAAAGGGCAAACCTCAGGTATTTTTGCCTTCCCGCCCTTTAAATATCAGGTCAATATCAATAAAATCAAAACCTGGAACGTAATCACCCCCTCTGTCCAGAAGATGCTGGGAGTTGTTGATACTGAGGAACAGTGGAAATTTCTAATGTTCACGCATGAAAATAAATTCGGCATAAACACCGTTTCCAAAGAAAGCCCGCTTGGTGGCGGCAATGCCAGAATGATCTTGACCGATTTCGACAAGCAACAGGAAGCCTGGAATGAGGGGGTTACCCTTAAACTGGATAAAAGCAGCGGTGACTTTTCCGTTAGCATGACACCATACAAACATCTTGCTCCGGATACCCTGATGGCGGTTTATGTCAATGGAGAAAAAATCGATACTTTTCAAATTGAAAAGTCAGGATTCTACTTCAACACAGGAAGTGTCTACATGAATCCCCTCATTGTTTTTTTAGGTGCTTTTATTATCGGTGTTTTATTTGTCATCATGGGCGCTGCAGGTGGATTGTTTACAGCAGCCTTCCAGATCACCGCCATTGGGACCAAGGCCCCGATCGGGGTTAATGCGGGTAACACCATCAAACCTACCAACCTCTTTCTCACCCTCTGTTCACCAATTACCGGTCTCATGAGCTATTTCAAAGATAAGCGGTTTGCCTGGCCGATAGCCATCTGTTTTGCTCTTGGTATCGTCACCGGAGCCTTTTTTATTGGGCCACCCCTTTCTGCCAAGTATCTTAATCTGGCCGATTTCAAATTTTACCTGGGTATTCTTTGCCTGTTTATTGGCGTCAAGCTGTTCATAGAATCCCTGCCAAGTTCCATTAAAAAGAAAAAAGGTATGAAAGCTATTATCCAGAAATTCAACAAGGCAGCCAAAGAAGCCAAAGAATCAGGCAAAGTTATGGAACTTGGCAAGGTGGAATTTGAAAAATTTAACCTGGTCAAGTTCGATATGAGATTCTGGGGGGAAACTTTTGTTGCCCGCCCGCTGATGATGTTCTTCGGCGGAATGGTCATGGGTATTATTGCTTCCTCCTTTGGCGTCGGTGGTGGTTTCATGTTCATGCCGTTCATGACCACCCTTGTCGGTTACCCGATGTATTTAGCCGTTCCTATCGCCTTAGCCGGAACTTTTGCCACCTCCACTGGGGCAATCGCTAAATATGTCATGATGGGTTATCAACCGGACTGGATTATGGCTGCACTGATAGCAGCCGGAGCGATGTTAGGAGGAATGGTCGGTCCGAAAATCCAGAAGAAATTGCCTGAGATTTTCTTGAAGCGTATGCTGGCTTTGGCCCTTATTATTGTTTTCGCCAAGTATGTCGGATTGATTGTCTTTATGCGATAACAGCAGTGCAAGCCTTTGTTTGCAACGCTACCTGACCGAAATAGTCCCGGAATGATGTTCGATATTTTACCATTCCGGGGTATCTCTGCGGTTCCCGAAACAGTGTTTGTGGGGATCTTATCAACTTGAGCAAAACAAAGGGTCTTTCGAGACAGCATTGAAATTTTTTGTTTTTTTAGGCTGACTGATATCATTGTGAGGACTAACGTCAGATTAAAATTTCTAAACTACTACTTTTTCTCAGAATAATATGGACCTTCTATACAGATTCCTTGACTGGATTTTTTACGGACTGATTGAGCCACTGTTCATAACCTTGGGTCAAGGATTAAGTCTGGTATTACTCAGACCCCTTGAAATTCTGCAGCTGCCTGTGGCGTTGCAGGTGACTGTCATTGCTATCCTGACAGCGTTGCTCTCATTTACACTGCGTCATCTGCTCCAGGTGAATTCACGGCAAAAGATTTTTCGTAATCAATTTGTCAGCAAGCGGAAACAACAGGACAACGTTAAGTATATCAGTGATTGGAAAACTAGGGACGCCCTCTATCGTAGAATGAACCAGGATATTGATGAGGATTTTAACACCTATCTGGCCCAACATTTTGTCCGTTATGTAACGGTTTATATGTTGCCGATTTTCCTTGTTATGGCCTGGCTTAATACCTTTTTATCCAACAGCATATTAATTGACCGTTTCGACAGCTACTATATCCTGCCCTTGAATATTGCGGGCATCGAGGGATTGACTGTTACCGGTGTTTTTTTGATCGTCTATATTGCGGCATTGGTTGTGGGCTTTCGGCTTAAAAGATATTCATGGTCCTTTGAAAAAAGTGCACGAATGCTGCCATTATCCCGTAATGCAAAAAAGGGATGACACTTCTTAATTCTGCCCAACTATTGGGAAGTTTTACTCAACACATCTATGTTCAATTTTATCAAGCAATTTGCCTATCAGTTAATTTCACCAACTGCAGCCAGTAGGGTAAAATATGAAACATTCAAGGAATTACTGAAAAGCGATAGACGCTGCCATGAACTTTTGGCTGAGATTGAGGATCTGTACTACCATGATAAAAAATTTGATATTAATGTCATAATAGGTCTTTCCGAGGATTTATCCATGGCCGTTTCAACCATGGTTTCGTGCTTAACACGAATAGCACCTGGCAAGTACACTAATTTGCGGGATTATTATAAAAAATTTGATTTTTATATTCGCTTCGCACTAGCCCCACCAAAAACTGACACCTCACCACCCTTTCGTTACACTCTTGACAAACACTATCAAAACGATCTTCAGGTTGGCGGCAAGGCGTATCACCTTGCGCAATTAAAAACCAACCTAAGTTTGCCGGTACCGGATGGTTGTATTATAAGTGCGTCAGCCTTTACCCACTTTATCGAGGCCAACAAATTACGGCCTCGATTAAATAAACGGCTGCAACAACTGGATATTTCCTCTTTTACCTCATTGCATAAAATATCAGCAGAACTAGTTGATCTGATTATTGATGCGACAATACCCCCCCGGGTGAAAGAGGCTCTGACTTCATCATTTCAAACGATTCAAGAGCGATCTGGTACCTCCATCGTTGCCCTGAGAAGTAGCGCTGTCAGCGAGGATTCAACCTTTTCTTTTGCCGGGCAATACCATTCCGCCTTGAATATAGATCGCAACAGCATATTTCCAGCTTACAAAAGAGTACTGGCCAGCAAATTCTCACCCAGGGCGCTATTTTACCGGATCAGCCATGGACTACTTGATGAGGAAACCCCCATGGCCGTGTTGATGTTACCGATGATAGATGCAGTATTAAGCGGTGTCGTTACAACCTCAGATCCCACCTCGGATATTGAAAAGAAGGTGGTTATCCATTTTGTTCGGGGTTTCGGGGAAAGTCTCGTCAGTGGGCAGACTTCACCGGACACCATGACGATTAGAGAAAGCAACAGCAGCCTTGTCGAACACAATCCAAGCGATACAGATGCTTATGGAGTACGAGCGAGTCTGGATGAACACGCTATACAGCTTGCAGCCTGGAGCCGACAAATTGAATCTTTTTATCACTGCCCCCAGGAAATTGAGTGGTGTATCAATCAGCATAACCAGATTCTTCTTCTGCAAACTCGGTCTCTTTTTATCCAACCGGAGCCAAAACCCCTTTCCGTACCCAAAACTGACCGGTTCCCGGTTCTGCTGTCTGGCGGTGAAACAGCCTCAAGAGGGGCGGCTAGCGGCAGACTATTTCATATAAGATCAGAAAATGAACTGGAAACGGTGCCGGAGGGAGTATTGCTTGTCACCCCAGTGACGCCCCCATCTCTGGTAACGATCATAGATCGATTGGTCGGGGTCATTGCCGAACAGGGCAGTATGGCAGATCATTTTGCCTCAGTAGCCCGGGAATTTGGAGTCCCCGTGCTGGTCAAAATCGGCAAAGAGGTCGATTCACTACCCAACGGTCTTGAAGCAACCCTCTGGGCGGAAAAAAAACAAATCTTTGCTGGTCGGATAGATCCTCTTTTGCAACAGGTTTTGTCTCCAAAAACAAGATTCGAACAGAGTCCTTTCAAACGTGCGTTTAAAATGGTGATCGATTTTGTGTCACCCCTGAAACTCGTTGATCCGTCTTCCTCCTCTTTTGTCAGTGAAAGTTGCCGTTCTTTTCATGATATCATCCGCTTTGCACATGAAAAAGGGGTGCAGGCTATGTTCTCCCAAGCTAAGAGCGGTCTACTCCGCAAAGGAGGCGCACGAATCCTTCAGTCAAAAATCCCCCTGAAGCTCTATATTATTGACGTTGCCAATGGTACAAAAGCACAGGCCAGGAAAAACGATGTGATACAATCCGACGATATTTGTTCTGTTCCTTTTGCTGCTCTTCTGCAAGGACTGACGCACCCGGGAGTCAAATGGAGCGAACATAGCCATTTTGATTGGAAATCGTTTGATAACCTGGCTCTGGCCGGAGGAGTGCCGACCAAAAACGATGCTGCATTTTCTAGTTTTGCAATTATTTCAAAGGACTACTTCAACTTGAACATGCGTTTCGGCTATCACTTCGTGCTACTTGACAGCCTTTGTCTTTCTCTTGCAGAATCAAACTATATCATGCTATGTTTTGCCGGCGGCGGCGGTCATTTTACCGGCAAGTCCCTGCGTCTGGATTTCATCGAAACCATTTTGGATAGACTGGGCTTTACGATCAGTAAAAGAGGAGATTTGCTGGATGCCCGTCTCATGCGCGCTGATGAAAAAACCACCGTACAAAAACTTGAAATGATCGGATGCCTGCTGGGGGCGACTAAGTTGATGGATATGGTACTTCACGATGAAACAATGGTTGCTGGAATGGTAGAGGAATTTATGGCCGGTCGCTATGACTTTTCCGGATGATATCGACCACCGCTATTACAAAACTCACTATGTCAAACTATCAACTAACCTGGATTACTGATAGGCTCGCAGTAGGTTACGCGCCTATGTCATACGCTGAACTTGACTCTTTAAAGAAGCAGGGCATTGATGCCATTGTTAACCTGTGCGGGGAGTTTTGCGATCTACATGAAATTGAAGAAGATTCCGGATTTGAAGTTTTTTTCCTGCCCATACCCGACGAGTCCGCTCCGGATATGGCGGAAATGGAAAAGGCATTGCAATGGCTGGATGAGGCGATTTATCTCGGCAAAAAGGTCCTGATACATTGCCGCCACGGTATCGGCAGAACGGGAACCTTTGTTACTGGTTATCTGCTGCGCCGGGGTATGGGTATGAAAATGGCGGAAAAGACACTCAAGGGAATCCGGGCTAATCCAACGAATTTCAGACAGTGGTGGATGCTGAGAAAATATGGTAAAATATCCGGTACCCTGACAATCCGGGAGCCATCACTGATAAATCGCAATATTGTTGATTTAGGAAATTTCTTCACCGAATACGAGGAACTTGTCAACACGGTGGAAGAATCCATTGCCCAGACGGATCCCGGGCCCCATTGCGGTGTTGAAATCTCTCACGGCTGCCATCGGTACTTTGAAATGCACCTGATTGAAGCCATTTATCTCAGTAGCAGGATGAACAAAGTTCTCACCGGCCAGGAGCGTCGAGAGGTGATTGGTCGGGCTGTTGCCATACAACAGAAAGAACGGAAAATGGTTCCCGTTTCCGAGGCCTCTTCAAAAGAATTCCAGTTATCCCATTACATGAGGTACGACATGCTCTGCCCCCTTAATGTGAATGGCAAGTGTCTGTTGTCTGATTTTCGTCCTATCTCCTGCCGGGTGCATGGTCAGAGTAAGGAATCCTATGACATGGAGCACATTGAATCGCTTCTCAGCGGCATTTCCCGCTCTGTCTTTATGAGCCTATCCGGCATTTTTCCGGGAGAAAAGCCCTTTTTTGCCTCTTGCGTTGACACGGTTTCCGGTCGATTTGCCCAGATTTATTTTCATTATCTTATATCCTTAAGCGACAAAACATGAAAAATGGAAAAACCCGTCAGCTCGTCATGATCGTTGATGATAATGCAGACATGGCTACCATGCTCCGTCTGGTGGTAGATAAAAAATGTAACTGCGATGTGGAACTGGCTGATTCCGGCCTCACGGCTTTAGAGAAACTGAAAAAATGTCGTCCGGATGTCATTGTCACAGACATTAAAATGCCGGACCTCGACGGACTCTCCCTGCTGCAAAAAATAAGAGAGATAGATGACGCCATTTCAGTTATCATCATGACCGGATACGGTACCATCGAAATGGCTGTGCAAGCTTTGAAAGACGGGGCTTATGATTTTATAGAAAAACCCTTTGATAAGGATCACCTTGTTCGCATCATTAAAAACTGTCTTGAACGGACCCAACTGCTACGGGATAACCAGAAGCTGCAGCAACAGATCAATTCCACCGCTGCACCTAAGGACTTTATCGGTCAGTCCCCTGCCTTGCGCCAAGCATTGAATCTCATAGCCCGGGTAGCCGATACGGATGCCACAGTGCTTATCCGAGGTGAAAGCGGCACCGGTAAAGAGGGCGCTGCCCGATCCCTGCATACTTTAAGTAGCAGGCGAAATCGGAAATTAATCACCGTCAACTGCCCGGCTCTGCCCGAACAGATCTTGGAAAGTGAGTTGTTCGGCTACTGCAAAGGGGCTTTTACCGGAGCCGACAAAGATAAAAAAGGGCTTTTTTCAGCAGCCGATCACTCAACAATCCTGCTCGATGAGATTGCCGATATTCCGGTTTCCATCCAGACGAAACTTCTCCGGGTCTTACAGGAAAAAGAGATTCAACCCCTGGGACAGACTGAAAGTATCAAAGTGGATGTGCGGCTTGTAGCCTCAACTAATCAGGACCTTGAGGCTAAAATAGAGTCCGGGGAATTCAGGGAAGACCTTTTTTACCGACTGAATGTGATTACCGTCACTATGCCCA
>Ga0307989_1001495_pt1 | contig 12432 bp, 13 predicted proteins | sample EllFjometagen185_FD_203164 | JGI IMG/M metagenome (GOLD analysis project Ga0307989, IMG submission 203164) | Marine microbial communities from Ellis Fjord, Antarctic Ocean - #185 | ecosystem: Environmental > Aquatic > Marine > Unclassified | place: Southern Ocean | collected 2014-10-08 | reverse complement strand
ACGAAAACAGAACCAAAAATAAAATCAATATTTGAAATAAAAACTTCATTTACTCTTTCAAAATGGTTACGGTAATTTTTACATCGGTAAACGGACGATTGTTTTTATCTGTTTTTAAACCGGCTATTTTATCAATCACATCGAAGCCCGAAATACATTCACCAAAAATGGTGTATTTGTCGTCTAAATCGGGGTAACCGCCAACAGTTGTATAGGCAAGGCGTTGTTCTTCCGAAAATTCGATTGTACCTGTTTGCAGGTTATATTCCGTTTCAATCTGGTCTTTTACATCTTGTGCTATTTCACGAAATTCTTTTACTTTTTTCTCTTCTTTTAATTTTTTTAATTCTTCGCGAACCTCGTTATTCATTACTTTTCTGGTAATTTTATTTCGTATCGGACGGTTTACTGCGATTTCCATAGTGTCTAATTCGCCAACCGAATGAACACGACCTTTTACAATAAAAAATTGAGATATATCCGACTGTTTAAACGGGTTAATTTCGTCGGGCTGGCGAGGTGCGCACAAAACTCCCTTTTTATGAAAATAATGAGGTAGAATTTCATCATCAACCGTTTTGTCGGGATCGCCATAACCGATGCGTTTCCCGGGAGGTGCATCTTTCGAACTTTTCGACCCGCCCTGAATAAGAAAATTATCGATAACCCGATAAAAAAGAGTCTCGTTATAATACCCTTCTTTTGCTAATTCTATAAAAGCATTTTTATGTTTGGGTGTGTCATTAAAAAGGCGAAATTTCATCGTGCCTAAATTCGTTTGAATTTCAATTTCGGTGGTTTGTGACCTTGCGTTCAAAGCAAAAATCCAAATCGATAATAGTATTAATAACGAGCGAACCATAATTTATTTTGCCATTTCAACCTGCATTTTCACGTCTGTTCTCGGACGATTGCGCTCATCAACTTCTACCGCAGCAATTTTATCCAAAACATCTAATCCCTCAACAACTTCACCAAAAACAGTGTATTCGCCATCTAACGACGGATAGCCGCCAATTGTTGTATAAGCTGTTATCTGCTCCTCACTCATCGTGAATTTTGGATTTACTTCGTAAATGCTATCCACCTCTTCTCTAATTTCAGCTACACAAATATTAAATCCTTGCTGATTATTATTTGCTCTGAATTCGTTTAATTCATTCGATGCGCCTTTTAAATTTTTCTGAAGTAGCTCATTTTTCAATTTATTATTTTTGGAAATAATCATGGTATCTAACTCACCCGACCGAAATGTTTTACCCTGAATAATGTAAAATTGAGAACCGCTTGACCGTTTTTCAGGATTTGCAGGACCACCTTTTCTGGCTGCTGCCAGTGCACCTTTTTTATGAAAATATTTTGGAATTAATTCGGCAGGAATAGTGTATCCGGGACTACCTCCGCCAAGTCTTATTCCTGGTTCAGCATTTTTCGAATCGGAGTCGCCGCCTTGTATCATAAAGTTTTCAATTATCCGGTGGAAAAGTAAATCGTTATAAAAACCATCGTTTACCAATTTCAGAAAATTATTTCGGTGTTCGGTAGTTTCTTCATAAAGTTTCACTTTAATATCGCCAAACTCTGTTTTTATTGTTACAATATTTTTATTCGATTTTTTGTCACTACTTCCACACGAAATTCCGGATGCAAAAAGTACAAGAACTATAAAAAACATAAATCTCTTCATTTTCTTTTATTTTATTAAATTGATGCGATTTTTTTAAAATTCCTGTAAAGATAAAAAGATGAAGAAATTTTTGTTTACAAGTTCAGTTTTAATGCTACTTATTTCTTGTAATACCGTAAATAAAAAAGGTGCCGGAAAATCGGCGGGAAAAGAAAACATTACGTTTTTGCAAATAAATCCTAAACCCTTCGTCACCAATTTGGACAAAGAATTAGATGAAAATTCAGGAATCATTTTTTTCGACAGTCTGCTCTGGACCTTTAATGACAGTGGCGGAAAAGACAAAATTTATGGCTTTAATTTTAAGGGAGAAATTGAAAAAGAAATTGAAATTAAAGATGCCAAAAACGATGACTGGGAAGACATTGCACAAGACGAAAAACACATTTACATTGGTGATTTTGGCAACAACAGTGGCACCAGAAAAAATCAAAAAATATACAAAATCAAAAAAAAGAACATTGGGAAAAAGTCGAAGCAAAAAATAGATGCTAAAGAGATAAAATTTGATTTTGAAAATCAAAGCAATTATAATTTTCAGGGGAAAAATACGCCTTTCGACTGCGAAGCAATGATTGAGTTTAAGGGCAATTTGTACATTTTTACAAAAGACTGGTTTGACCGAACTACAACGGTTTATAAAATCCCCACGAAAAAGGGAGATTATAAAATTTTACCCATCGAAAAATTTAATGTTACAGGTTTAATAACCGGTGCCGATGTAAGTCCCGACAAAACAAAACTGGCATTGGTTGGATATAAAAATTACAAACCCATTCTTTGGCTTTTTTCAGATATTAGTACCGAAACCTTTTTTAGTGGCCCAAAAACTTACATAGAAATGGATTCGATTTTTGATGCTCAAACAGAAGGTGTTTGTTTTTTAGGAAACGATTCGTTGCTGATTTCATGTGAACAAAACGCCAGTTTTAATGAACAGGTTTTTCTTATAGAATTGAATAAAATTAAGTAGTTACTTTTAACTTTAGATTGTTAAATGAAGCATATTTCAGTAAATAATAATATTCGAATGGAAACAGTAAATTTATCGATGGCATCGGTAATTTTTTCAACCATCGAATGCGACCGTGAATATTTAAAAACCTGGCTTCCGTTTGTTGAAATGACCCAACAAATTTCTGATACTGAGATATTTATTAAAAGTATTGCAAATCAAGAGATAGATAAAAAAGATGATGTTTACAGCATTTGGTACCGCGAAGAATTTGCCGGATTAATTGGATTTAAAGATACCGACTGGTTAAACAGAAAAACAGAACTCGGTTATTGGTTAGCAGAAAAAATGCAGGGTAAAGGGATTATTACATTGTGTGTGGAGAAATTAATTCGGTATGCTTTTCAAAAATTAAAAATGAACCGAATTCAAATTAAAGTGGCAATTGGTAATACCAAAAGTGCAGCAATTCCAAAACAACTTGGTTTCGTTTTCGAGGGCATTGAAAGAGCCGGCGAATTTCACAATCATCGATATAAAAATCTCGAAATTTATAGCTTCATAAAAACAGATTTAATGTGATTTCTTTGCACCCTCCCCATTTTTATTTTTAAAATTTCAAAATATTTATTAAAAAAGCGGGTTAAATAGTGTTAAACACCAACATGTTTATTTGGTATTTCATATATTTGACCAATAAATTCATTCGTTCGAATTTTAAATTTTTTACATGAAAACAGAAATTTTGGAAGAAAAGTCGATTAGAAGGAAATTGTACCGCGTGTTGCGTAAAACAGGAGTTAATAAAGAAAATATTATGCCGGAAGCATTATATGCAGAAGATCTTAATTTCGACAATATTGACTGGACCATTTTTACGCATTATCTTGAAGGGACTTTTAACATCGCGGTTGGAGACGAAGAGTTAAACAATTTTGGTAGTGTAAACGATACGCTGCATTATCTAAAAAAGGAGCTTAACTTTCTAAACAATTAACCGCGTTTTTTAAACTCAAATAGTCAAGCGGGTTTGTAATTTTCACAAACCAAATTTTTAGTTTGTTTCCATTTTCACCAACACAACTAAACCACCAATAAGCTTGATATATTCACGCCTGAATTATTTCAAAACAATACATTCTCCCAGTACTTCAATTTTATCGCCCGAACGGAGTTTTGCACGTTTTCGAAATTCCTGCACTCCGTTTAAAGAAACCTCGCCCTCTTCTACCATAATTTTTGCCTGACCACCAGATTCTGCAATCCGCAACAGTTTAAGTAGTTTTACCAATTCAATGTATTCTGAAGTAAGTTTAAACTCGCGCATTATAAATTTAGTTTGGTTTTTATTTTTTCAGGAATTGCTTTTTTGTGTACCATAATTGCAATGGTTTTTAACCGAACATAATCTTCGGTCATATGCAAATAACCGCCAAAATTGTTACTTTCAGCACCCCACGAATTTTTTGTATAAAAACAATTTCTTCCTTCCGAATCTTTTGAAAGACCCACCAAATGCATTAAATGATCGTCGGTAGTTTCACGGTTTAGAAAAGTTTCCTGACGAAGTTTTTGATCTACTTTTCCAATTTGTTTTTTTGGTAAATCGGCTTTGCCCTTTTTATGCTGAAATGTTTTCTCGCTGGTGTCGCCATCCCAGGCAACTGTAAATCCATTTTTCAACGAAAAATACATTACTTCAATTAATTCGTCGATGGGCAAATTGTAATAAAGTGCGTGCGACCAGTTATCAGGAACTTCTAAAACAAATGGCTTGTAAAATGGATGATGATTATACGAGCTTAATTCGACATAATCGTCAGGATTGATCTTAAGTTTCTCAGCGAATTCGATTGTTGAGACTTTCCCTTTGTTTGTTTTTACTTTTTTTGGAATTTTACCAATGTGTTCTTTTAATATCGGATTTAAGTCTTTAATATTTGTTGCAATAAAGTCTTTGCCACTTTTATTTAATTCAACAACAGCCTCTTTTAATTCACTATCCAAATCGCGGTGTCGAAATCTTCCATCGATCTGTTTCCCGGGATAAGTTTCCGCGAAAATAAATCCTTTTTCGCGAATTACATCCATTACATCGTGTGCCTGCCCACCCTGGCTAAAACTATTCTTTCCATGATAAAGCATGTACTTTTTTGCTTTGTTTTTATACGCTTCGGTAACAAAAAACATTTCCGAAAGATCAGTTTCCAGAAGTCCTTTTCTAATGATTTCACATTCGAGAAAACTTGTTGTTGCAAAACTCCAGCAAGTTCCGGTACTTCCCTGGCTGATAACCGGTAAATGTTTTATTTCTTTTTCAATGGTAAACTCTTCCTTTTCCTGAGAAAACACAATTGATGTTGTAAAAAGGATAAATACAAACAGATGAAATAATTTCATGTTATAAATCTTTAAATTCCTGTTGTTTCTTTTTAGGCAAACTTTCAACAATTAATTGGTACGATTCATCAATCATTTCTTTTAACAATTGTGTTGGAACAGTGCCATCAAGATTAATTGTATTCCAATGTTCTTTGTTTAAATGATAACCCGGAATAATTGCTGAATAGTGCACCCTGAATTCTATGTTTTTTTCAGGGTCGTTTTTTAGACTAACACGTATGTCATCCAAGCCAAGCAAACAAAACATTTTATTCATTACTTTAAATACCAGCGTAGTTTCATCAAAAGGGAAACTTTCGGTAACCGCTTTTTTCGATATACAGTATTCTCTGACTTCCTCTATATTCATCTCTAAAATTTTAAATGCTTAAAAATAGTGGAATCAATTTGAATTCAAAATGACATTTTAATTTTACCTGTTGAAATTTGCTTATCGATTTTTGCGGGTTGAATTTTACATGGTCGGATAAAAAGCATCTTTAAAATGTTCCAACTCGTATTTTTGCTGAATAAAAATTACAGTTATCACATCAAACCTTGTTTCCAAATCAATATCCTTTTCCTGAATATAAGCATCCGCAGCTTCAACAATCCTATTTATTTTTGTATTTGTAACTGCCTCGGATGGATGTTCGTAGCGAATTCCGCTTCTCGATTTTACTTCAACAATTACTAATTCATTTCCATCTTGTGCAACAATATCCAATTCTAAATGACCGTGGTACCAGTTCGTTTCTTTTATTTTGTAGCCCAATTTCAACAAATGTTGTTGTGCCAAACCTTCTGCAATTTCTCCTATTTCGCGGGTTGAAACCATTTTAAGTCGTGAGTAGTTAGTACAAAGTAGTAAGTAAAAAAGTTAATCATTTTCATGATAGTATCAAAACGTCATTCCGAACTTGTTTCGGAATCTGTAATTTAAAAATAAAGATGCTGAAATAAATTCAGCATGACGTTCAAATAAAATATATCTTAAACTATTCTTAAATTGTCTTCTTTTCCATCAACATTTAAACTCCATTTCGCACCAAAAGCCAAGGCAAGATTTTTTTTGCCGTGCCCAGCTGGAAATCCAAAACAAACCGGATAATCAAAATCTTTAACGGCATCAAAAATTATTTCATGAATTGTTTTCCCAAATGACGATTTATTGTCTTTCATTTCGCTGAAATCGCCTAAAACCAAACCTGCAAGATTATCTAATTTACCAGCCAATTTTAATTGATAAATCATTCGGTCTGAATGATAAAGGAATTCATCTACATCTTCCAGAAACAATATTTTCCCGTTGGTTTCGACTTCATATTTTGTTCCCTGCAAACTTGAGATTATAGAAAGGTTTCCACCAACAAGTTCTGCAGAAACAATTCCTTTTCGATTAAATTTATTTGACGAGATAGAATATTCAATCTTCTTACCTTCCAATAAATTCATTAAAGAATTGAGGCTTTCGGTTGGATTTCCTACAGCATCTAAAAAATATTTTGGCATCACTCCTTGAATAGTTGCAAATTCCAAATTACTCAAACAAGAATGCAGAATGGTAATGTCACTAAATCCAACCAGCCATTTGGGATTTTTTTTGAATTCAGAAAAATCAAGTTTATCAATTATTCGAACCGTTCCATAACCTCCACGCGAACAAATAATTGCATCACATTCTGGATCTGCTAAAGCAATTTGCAAATCTTCCAACCGCTGTTCATCAGTTCCAGCAAACTGAAAATGTTTATCAAAAACGTGTTTCCCCAACTCAATTTTGTAGCCTTGCTTTTTAAGCCAATTAGCCGCCGGTAAAACATACTTTTCTTCTACTTTCCCTGCGGGTGAAACAATCCGAATTTTAGAGTCGGTTTTTATAACGGGAGGAAAAATCATTTAATTATTTTTGAAAAAGGAAAGTTACAAAAACTGTTGAATTCAACTGACTAATATTTCGAAAAGTTCTTCCACATTCTCAGCCAAAAAATCCGGCCTGGCTTTTCTGAGTTCCTCTTCTTTTCCAAAACCATAATTTACGGCAATGGTCGAAAGACCGTTTTCTTTGCCACCATCAATGTCGTAAACCGTGTCGCCAACCATTACTATTTGTGATGAAGGAACAAGTTGTTGCGATTCCAAAACGCTTTTAATTATTGCAGCTTTTGAAGCTTTTCTTCCGCCGTAATCTGCACCACTTAACTGAATAATATATTTGTCGAATTCGAAATGCTCCATAATTTTCATGGCAAATTTTTCATACTTCGCAGTGGCAATGTACATTTTCATTCCTGCATTATTTAGTTCTTCGAGCATTTCAAATATTCCTGAATAAGGTTCATTTTCAACCCATCCTTTTTCTTTATAATATTCGCGAAAACAAGAAACAGCGAGCTCGGTATTTCTTTCATTCATGTCGAATATATTCTTAAAACCCCACTGCAAAGGAGGTCCAATAAATTGATTTAAAATCGTTTCCGAATAACCGGAGATTTGCATTTGTTCCAATGCATATTGAAGCGAATTACCAATTCCCTGAGTGTTGTCGGTAAGCGTTCCATCGAGGTCGAAAATAATATGAGTGAATTGAGACATAATTTAAAAATTACACTAATGTAAAGGAACTATTTATAGTTTAAAAGCTCCAAATATCAACAGACAAATAATATCGAATTACCAAAATCCAATTATCAAATTCTCAAAACTTTAAAACATGCATATCTTGGAAATTCGAAATTTAAAGATTGGAATTTATTTGAGATCTGATGCCTGCATTTTGGAATTTCTTTTTAATTATCTTTGTGCCCTTAAAATCAATTAAGAAATTGGAATCTCAAGAAATGATAAAATTCAAGGCGTAAGAAATTTTAAAACCCGAGCTTACTGTAGTAAATGGGGATTTTTAAATTTTGAAGCAACGCAGAAGTTTGCATTTATAGAGGTTTCACCAAAAAATTATAAATGAGCAATTTCAAACGTACGCTAATAACCACTGCACTCCCGTATGCAAACGGACCCATTCATATCGGGCATCTGGCCGGGGTTTATGTGCCTGCCGATATTTATGCCCGCTACCTTCGACTAAATAAAAAAGATGTTTTGTTAATTGGGGGCTCCGACGAACACGGTGTCCCAATTACTTTAAAAGCGAAAAACGAGGGAATTACTCCGCAAGATGTGGTTGATAAATTTCACGGAATAATTAAAGATTCCTTTGAGAAATTTGGAATTTCGTTTGACGTTTACTCTCGAACGAGTGCCGAAATTCACCATAAAACAGCATCCGAGTTTTTTAAAAAATTGTACGACGATGGAAAATTCATTGAAAAATCATCGGAGCAATATTTCGACGAAGAAAACAACCAGTTTCTCGCCGACCGTTACATAACCGGAACCTGCCCGAAATGTGGTTTCGAAAAAGCCTACGGCGACCAATGCGAAAGTTGCGGAACTTCGTTGAGCCCGACCGAGTTGATTAATCCTACTTCGATGATTAGCGGAAACCAGCCGGTTTTAAAAGAAACAAAACACTGGTATTTACCCTTAGACCAATATGAACCCTGGTTGAAAGAGTGGATTTTAGAAGGTCACAAAGAATGGAAACCAAATGTTTACGGACAAGTAAAATCGTGGATTGACAGTGGATTGCAAGCGCGCGCAGTTACCCGCGATTTGAATTGGGGAGTACCTGTTCCAATTGATGGAGTTGAAGGAAAAGTTTTATATGTTTGGTTCGATGCTCCGATTGGGTATATTTCAGCAACTAAAGAATTGACACCAGACTGGGAAAAATATTGGAAAGACCCGGAAACCAGAATGTTGCATTTTATTGGAAAAGACAATATTGTTTTCCATTGCATTATTTTCCCAGCAATGTTAAAAGCCGAAGGAAGTTACAATTTACCGGAGAATGTACCTGCAAACGAATTCCTGAATTTAGAAAACGATAAAATTTCAACTTCGAGAAACTGGGCAGTTTGGTTGCACGAATATTTAGAAGATTTCCCGGGAAAAGAGGATGTATTGAAATATGTTTTAACAGCAAACGCACCCGAAACGAAAGACAACGATTTTACATGGAAAGATTTCCAGACCAGAAATAACAGCGAGCTGGTGGCCGTACTCGGAAACTTTGTAAACCGGGCACTTGTTCTTACTCAAAAATATTATGACGGCGTGATTCCCGAACGAGGAGAACTTACTGATTACGACAAAGAAGCACTTGCATCGATTACAACGATTAAAGCCGAAGTTGAAAAAAGTTTGGATAGTTTCCGGATTCGTGAATCGTTAAAAAATGCAATGGATTTGGCACGTTTGGGAAATAAATATCTTGCTGATGAAGAACCCTGGAAAGTGGTAAAAACCGATGTCGAGCGTGTAAAAACTATTATGAATATTAGTTTGCAAATTACCGCAAACCTTACCATTTGTTTGGAACCGTTTCTTCCATTTAGCATGAATAAATTACGAGGATTTCTAAACTTTGAAAAACTGAATTGGGATAAATTGGGTGAAACTGATTTACTAAAAGCCGGACACAAAACCAACAAACCCGAGTTGCTTTTCGAAAAAATTGAAGATAATGTAATTGAAGCACAATTGCAAAAATTACAAGACACTAAAAAAGCAAATGAAATGGAAGAAGCCGTTGCAGCACCTGCAAAAGAGAACATCGAATTTGATGATTTTGGTAAAATAGACATTCGCGTTGGGACTGTTATCGAAGCCGAAAAAGTAGCAAAAACAAAAAAGTTACTTAAACTTCTAATCGACACCGGAATCGACCAACGAACTGTTGTTTCAGGAATTGCAGAATATTATCAACCTGAAGATTTAATCGGAAAACAAGTTTCGATTTTAGTTAACCTTGCACCAAAAAAATTACGTGGCATCGAATCGCAGGGAATGATTTTGTGTGCCGAAAATGCTGATGGTTCCTTGTCGATTGTTTCGCCGGATACGGAAGTTAAAAATGGATCGGAAATAAGATAATTTGTAGAAAGGTTATTCAGAGCAAATCCTCCTTTGCAAAAAGAGGTGGTTCCGAAGGAATCGGAGGATTATAAAATTTTCTGAAATAGGTTTAAAATAATATGGATTGTAACCCAATCCCTCTTTTTATTACCCCTTCGCCAAGGGGGACGAAAAAAAAACAAGAAACAAGTACCAACTCTTGTTGGTGCTTTTCCGTAAGTTGCAGTGCCGTTAGTACGGGTCGGCAACTTACTCTAAATAAATGAACCGCTTTTGTACGCAAAGGCGGTTTTTATTTTTTAAAGCAGGATTTCAAATGGTACGCTTAAAATAAATATCTTTGGGAAAACCGGAGTCAAACCAAAATTAGTCAATTATGAAAAAATTACTTTTTCTATTTTTCATTGTTTCCCTCTTTTCAAATTGTACAAAACAAGAACCAAAAAAAGATTATCCTATTCATGCTGTTTCATCGCAAGAAGTTGAACTGACTGATAATTTTTGGTCGAAACGAATTGCAACCAACCGTGATGTAACTATTCCGTATTGTTTTGAAAAATGTGAAGAAACCAACCGCATTTCAAATTTTGAAGTAGCCGGCGGACTTAAAGATGGAACTTTTGACGGGATTAGATTCAACGATTCCGATGTGTTTAAAATTATGGAAGGTGCAGCCTATTCACTTCAGCAAAATTACGACCCAACTTTAGACAAATATTTAGATGACTTAATTGCAAAAGTGGCAGCTGCACAAGAAGACGACGGCTATTTATTCACCATAAGAACTATTTTAGGCGACTCGGCCATGACAGTTAGAAACGGGAAAGAACGCTGGAAAGAAGTACGTAATCACAGCCACGAATTATACAATATCGGACACATGTACGAAGCTGCGGTGGCACATTTCGAGGCAACCGGGAAAAGAAACTTTCTAAATGTTGCCATAAAAAGTGCCAACTTAATTTCATCGGTTTACGGACCAGAAAAACGACACGACGCACCCGGGCATCAGGAAATTGAGATTGGATTAGGCAAACTTTACCGAACAACCGGAGAAAAGAAATATTTAGAATTGGCTCAGTTTTTTTTAGACGAAAGAGGAAAATCAGACCTTCGCGATTACAAAAGCGATAGCCAGTGGGAAAATGGCGCTTATTGGCAAGACCACAAACCTGTGATTGAGCAAGACGAAGCGGTTGGTCATGCTGTCCGTGCAGTTTATATGTATTCAGGAATGGCAGATGTTGCAGCTTTAACCGGAAACCAGGAATACATGAATGCCATAGATTTAATTTGGGAAAATGTGGTTGGAAAGAAATTTTATATTACTGGTGGAATTGGAGCCATGTACGAAGGCGAAGCTTTTGGTGAAAATTACCAACTACCAAACCACGCATACAACGAAACATGTGCTGCAATTGCCAATGTTTTTTGGAATCATCGTATGTTTTTAATGAACGGCGAAAGCAAATACATCGATGTTTTGGAGCGAACACTTTACAACGGAATGCTTTCGGGAATATCGTTTGAAGGGAATACATTTTTCTATCCAAATGTTTTGGAGTTCGATGGCGAAGATAAATTTAACCAGGGCGCAAGCGAGCGAAAACCGTGGTTTAACTGTTCGTGTTGCCCATCAAATCTTTCAAGATTTATTCCAGCTATTCCAAATTATATTTACGCACAATCCGGAGATGAAATTTACGCCAATCTTTTTATGGCAAGTAAAACCAGTTTCAATTTAAATAAAAAAGAATTTAGCATTGAACAAGAAACGAAATACCCTTGGGAAGGAAATATCAAATTCAAAATTTCAGCTGAAAAACCTGTGGATTTTAACTTTAAAATTCGTGTTCCGGGATGGGCACAAAACCAACCTGTTCCGAGTGATTTGTATTCTTATATTGATGAAGTTAGTGATGAAATTCGACTTTTTATAAACAATGAAGTACAAGAAATAAATCTGGTTGATGGATATATTTCAATCGAAAAAGAATGGAAAGAAAGTGATGTAGTTGAATTGGTTCTTCCAATGTTTGCAAGAAAAGTTGTTGCACACGAAAATGTAAAAGAGATTTCAGGAAAAGTGGCAATTGAACGTGGCCCAATTGTTTATTGCGCCGAGCAAGTTGATAATACAGATGGTGTAACTTCAAAAGCAATTCACGTTGAAACCGAATTTAAACCTATTTTCGTTCCCGACGAATTACAAGGAGTTGTAAAATTAAAAGCTGAAAATGGTTTTACACTTGTTCCTTATTACGCATGGAGCCACCGTGGATTGGGCGAGATGGCGGTTTGGTTTAATAGTTATTTGTAAAACCTAAATCAAAATAAAATACAAAAAATTATCTTTTTCTATTTTTCTTTTCAAGTTTACTATCTTTTGCGTTCATTAATTTGAAAACAAAAGTGGATGAATAATTATAAT
>Ga0307989_1001494_pt1 | contig 12437 bp, 10 predicted proteins | sample EllFjometagen185_FD_203164 | JGI IMG/M metagenome (GOLD analysis project Ga0307989, IMG submission 203164) | Marine microbial communities from Ellis Fjord, Antarctic Ocean - #185 | ecosystem: Environmental > Aquatic > Marine > Unclassified | place: Southern Ocean | collected 2014-10-08 | reverse complement strand
TGAAATCCTTTTACAGTTGTTTTTGGTTGTTAAGAACCAAGCTTACTGTAAAAGGGATCAGGGGTGGTACATTTTTACATGATCATTACCTCTCTTACTGGTACGTTTTTACTTTAGCAAAGCTATTCAATCATTTAACAAGAAGTTTGCCCATACTTAAGTGGATGTTTCCAGCGTTCATTATATTTCAGATCGCCTCTCCTTGGATTTTTCAAGGTATTGTTTCGACTTCACCTGAAGTAGCCTCTGTTATGAATACTCCTGAAATTGAAACCCAATTCATATTTAGCGTTATTTTGATAATCGTTTTATTTATGCCAGTATTAATAAGTTACATCGTAAGGTTTTTTGTAGTTCGGCGGCGATTACATATCGTCCTTTCATTGATAGTACTACTTTTCATATTTTCAGTTCCAATTGGAATTGTGTCTATGTTAAAGGGTGGTAATCCTCCAAGTTATACCACAATAATATTTTTAATTGTCGCATTTAAAACTTTGAGACTAAAAAACCTTATTTTTAAGGAAACGAACTGATGTGTCGATAACCAGTTTTGCCTGTTGGCTTTGTGTATTGAACAAGTCATCAGTCTTATATTGAGAGTGGTGGCTTAGCTATTGTTTTCGGAGGATGCCGATTCAAACACATTCGTCTAATACGTTTCGATCTCAATATCGGGTACTGCAAGGGATTGTCCGCCTGTGTCACGGGTTTCTTCGGTAATATCAAAAAAGATCGTGACAGGTTTATCTATGTCATCGACGAATCGTTCGGCTCTTCCGAACCATTTGGTTTTTCCGGCTCTTTTGCGATCGTAAGCCAGTTTTGTTTGTTCTCTCTGCGGTGATTGCGTTTAATGATGAAGGAGACACCCCATTCGTAGAGAGTATTGATGTTATCGATGGAATCGTTGCCGGAATTCATACTAACCAGAATATTTTCTTCGGTAACACTTTTTGCGAACCAGAGGGTTTCCTGTAGAAACTCAGGTGTTCCATTTTGGCTGTGCTGCTTGCCTTCTCACAATTCGAGATTGATCTGGTAGCCTTCTTTGCCTAGGTAAGCCATGATCGGCGCATATCTGTCGAACACTTTATGTGCGGTACTACATTCATAATATCTTACGCCTTTATTGACGAGATAATGCGGTCGCATATGGGGCGAAGTAAATACTCTTGGCCTGCTCTATATGAAACGGTGATTGTGAAAGAAGCACGTCCATTGAAAAAACGAACAAGCCGTACACGAGAATTTCCGTTGTTGTTGAGTGGCGATCTCTCGTATTCAGTGATAAAGGCGACATTACCGTTAAGTGTCCGCTGTGATGTGCCTAGCCACTTGAGTATTGAATATCCAAACGTCTGCCCATTTTTTGCGATTGACGACCTTAATACGCTGTCAAGATATTGAACATCTGCGTCTGTCGCTGAGCGGGCATCCTCTTGAGTAGTCTCTAAGTCCGGGTAATAACGAATGTTGACAAGGGCGGCTGTTTTTCCTGCTTCGTCGTAGAGATTTGCTCCGAAATTTAGGTCTGACGATGCATTGAACACACCGATACTTTCGGTCCTGGCTTGTACCGATGAATCAAGCGTAATACGCTGATTCCGGGAAATTACTTTCCAATTACGGGGCAGATCTATGCGGACATCATGAGGTAACTCAATAGGAACATAGTTGTCAGCTGCACTAACCGTAAATGCGTGGGCAAAGACGAATACGAAAACTAAAAGTACGGGAAATGATCTCAAGTTTTAACTCCTTACAAGGCGTTTTTCAAATTCTGATACTATCATAATCAAACAAATTAATGCTTCTCTAAACTCTATTTCATCCATCAGCAGGTTAAGTCAATTCTAAGCTTTATTCCAACCAAATACGTGTAGTTACTGTATCATATGTCCCGTACAACCAGACCCATCAAACGAAGTGTCCATTTGTCCGTACCACTTCAATCCCCTCTACTTACCCAACCAAAGCTGGTTTCTCAGCGTAGCTTTTTTCTGATTTCTGATATGCGAATGAACCCACTTTTGTTTATGTTCTCCTAAAGATCTTATTCATGTCGGATAAATAGGTCCAACAATTTAATCTTATCACCCCTGCAGACACCTCGGATATTTATACTTCTTGCTTCGCTTACACTGCGCACTCGTATAAGTATCCTCATGTCTTCCGGGTGATCGATAAATATCTTTGAAAATGGAACAAACCTATACTTATGCTAGATATTATTTATCGGAAAATGTCCAGAGTTAATTTTATAAAAGACTTAACATATTAATAAGATGAACATCTAATGCCAACAATCCAGATTAAACTCACAGAACTATCCCAACCACCAAATGGCAGTTAAATCCATTGAGCCAACAATAGAAGTTGGAAGGGTTTGAAGGAATTTAATAATTAAGTATGAGAGCGGTACTTTCAAACTCAGAAACTCTAATCCGAATACCCCCCCCCCCAATAAAGTAATCAAATGTAAATAAAGTACCGGGGTCCGTTTCCGAAGGTGATAGCTGATTTTTGATCCTCTCCACCGGATCATATTCCAAAAGAAATCACGTTGCACTCCCAACAGGGATCAAAGAGTTTAACTATCACTTTTGGATCTTTTTCATTTTCCTGTGAGTAGAGCAGATAGTCTTTTGCGTTTGACTCCTGCGGAACTGTTCATACGGATCCACAGGTCGATTGACCAGTGAAAAATGGCACCCTTTGATCAAGAAAGTTTCAAACGGGGGAATGCTGGGTCAGCTTTTTTGTCCGTTTTGCCCTGGCTTTCAGGTATTGCCCACCCCATTTGAGACCAACGTTTATAAGATAGTCGAAGTGATTTAAGTTCTCGATCCCTGGAATCACGTTAGGTCCGGCTTTTTCTTCTTTTATTGTTTTTCTTAAAATTTGGGAGTATTCCCCCTCCGTGAACAACCATGGAATTTTGCTCTGGTCTCTCTTTCCCGCTTTTACAATCAAGACAACATCATTCTTCCTGAACTTATTCCCAGTTATGGATTTATCGAGCTTTAGAGGATCACATACTAACCCTGTTCCACACACTATTGATTTCAGGAATTCATTGTTGGAATGGAAGAGCGCATTATGTCGTTGCAGGGTTGCTTTGATAATGTAGATAGATGGTGGTTTCATGACGGTCTCCAAAGCTGTGAAAGGGTGATAAAACAGTGTCTCGGATTTATTAACAAAAAATTTGATTGTTAATAGATAACTGTTTAAATCGGATCTGCTCAAAACTAGTAATCGTCCTCTTCATCCACCTCCTCATCGGCTTCATAATCCTCTGTTTCCCTTTTTGAAAAATCAATATATTGGCGAGACAAAAATGGGTTCATATTGAAAACAATCTGCTCTTTTCCACTCTTACTAACGGTAAATCGATATCCGTAAATTAAACCAGTCCTCAACAAGATAGTCAGACACGATAATTGGCGTTTTAACACCCTTGAAGGATGACTTTTATCATCATCAATACCCCAAACTTTATACAGTTTATCAGTATTCCTGGGGGTATAATGTTCTTTAATGCTTTGTAAAAATGCCCAGATTATTGCTTTCCGCTCGTTGACACTTAGGTATGAATATCTACCAAATAGTTCTCTCAAGTTGGGTATTTCGGCGTAGTCAAATTTTTTATCATCTCTGTCCGACCTAATTTTCATTAACCATTCAGGCAATATGAAAACATATTTTTTCAGTGGGAGAAAATCTTCATATTCCGAATCTGGGAAACAACTTGATTTTCTTTTTTTATCTTCCTGTGAAATTGCTTGCACAGGGAGAAATAACCCATTCTTGTAGTATATTAAATCACGTCCAACATATTGTTTCTCGGTCAAAAAAGTCGGCTCATGTAAATACTCCAGTTCTTTCCTAAACGCTAGTTGGCCATTCCTGTTAGTTTTTGTGCCTATCAATTCCTGAACGGAATTAAATGCCAAAATAAAATACTGTTCCTTTCCTCTATTACCAACAGTGAATGGTAATTTGTGATTTGTTTTACTCCTGGAATACAACAAGATGTCGATTATCAAGGGAAGTAGAGCCACTAAGGAGTTTCTATTATTTGGTAAAACCTGTTTCAGAATTTTAGGCTTGGATTTCTCGTCCTCATCTCCATACTTTTCCTCTTCATAGTCAACCAAATTTTTCGTTTCATACATATCGAGGATGGCGGATTCCAAAAAACAATTATGTATCTTCACTTTTGACAATATAAAATCAGAGAAGTCCGCTCTGATTTCGTACATACCATTTCTAGGGACCTCCTTGAAATTAACCCATTGTCTAGAAAATGTTGTACTGCTTCTCTTCCACTCGAAAAATATCTGAATATCATTCCCATCTATTGCAATACTTACGATTGGAAGTTTAGCATTCTTTCTATTCTTGGCTGTTGGAATCAATTCCATCGTCTTTGCTGTAAGCACCTTTTCGAAGGACCGTTTGAGTTTAGAAAGATTTTTGGAACCCTTTGCATCAACATTCTTTTTATCCTTATCAACAACGTAAGTTTCCGGTGTTATCCTGTTAGGGGGATTTGTCACAGAATATACCTGCTTTTTTGAAACCTCACATGGAAAGGAAAAAAGCCTCTCAAGAGTGTTTAGTTTTTGATCCAAGGGTGCAAATTTAGCATTGCAGACTCCAGAGTCATGATTTTTTCCTTGCCTAAATTTCTTCATTTTTATCTCCAAATTCACCTATGTTATTCAGTATGTCGGCTGACAATTCCTGGTTAGACAAAGACAACATTTGGTGGGGAAAACTCAATTGTTGGTTGAATTTGTCTACATTTGTAGATAACAAGTGAAAGTGGGTAGTTCCTGGTCGCCTAAACACCTATAAACAGGCTATTCGCCGACACTCCAATAATACATAAACCTAATAAACTAAATGAACTACCCCGCCGCAAGCGGACGGGGTATCCTGAGAAGCGTGGAAACGCCCCAAGGGGCGGGGTATTAAACCCAATGCTTCGCAATAAAACTCGTTTATCTTTACATTCGACTTCAAAAAGAAAAAATTTTCGGTGGTAAATGTGGTGGAACTGATATCGCTAATTCCATTATCACGCATTTTAAATTTCCAAATTTTGAGAAACAACCTGCAGACCCTAAAAGATCATTTAAACAAATGTTTTTCAAACTGAAAAATGATGATGAAAGTCAAACTGGAAAAATAGAGAAATACAAAGATATAAATAAAATAGTCCAAGATCTTCAGATTTTTTTGACATCATAATTTTTTTTAAAAAAATTCCAATTCCTTTCAAGTAGTTAATTCAATTGAGCCCGATCTAATCCCCCCTGCTAAATCATATCAAAATTACTCGCTTTACATCTTTTTTTTTCGCTCTACTATTCCATCTACGTCCAGAAACACTAGCCTCCACTCCAATTAATTAATCGTAGTTAATTCAAGTTAAGTCCCGGTAATAGTCCTATTTATTTATTTTTGAAAGGTTGAGGGAGAACAAGAAATTTCAGAATCACAGTGTTGTTTTCTGGAACTACTTGTCGTTGTTGGCAAGTCCTGGACCATAGTTAGCCTTCAATCGAAATTTTCATAAATTTTATTGAAGGCGACCTAGGAAAACCCAATAACATGGAACTCGTTGAGTTCCAAATTTCTCACCATTATATATAGAGGTCGAAATGGTAAAAGTTAAAAATTCCAGCATGTTAAAGAAGCAACTGAAAGTAGCGGAAACTGAGCTTACAAAGGCGAAGGAGAAAATCAAAGATCTTCTGTCAAAACTGAAGGAGAGTGGAAAGGCACAAAAACTGGAAATCGCAGAGGTGAAAGAGGAGAACGACCAACTCAGGCAAAAATTGGACGAAATTACTCCTCTATTCGGTGAGATTTCCCTAGAGAATGCCCGCTTGAAGAAGCAACTTCGGAATTCTGCTTAATTTTCTAATACCAAGCATGCCTCGCTGGTCATCCAGCGGGGCTATACGTTCAACAACAAATCGGAGAAAGACCATGGCTAAAAGCAAAAAGAACGACAGCATCAACATCGATAAGATTGAAATGCTGAAAAGTATTAAAAGCATCCCCATTGAATTGAGAAGAAAAAAATTCTGGATCTGTTGCAATTCAGAAAAGGCCCCATGTGGTCCCAACGGAAATCCGGTCAGTATAACAGACCCATCAAATTATCTCTCATTTGGTGAAGCGTTATCCGCCGCACAGGACTTAGATTGTTTAGCCGGGCTCGGCTTCGTCTTCACTGAGGATAACAACATTGTTGGGGTCGACATCGATCACTGCATTGATGAGGATGGAAACCTCTCTGGGCTAGCAGCAGAAGTTGTAGAGGTTTGTGATTCCTACACTGAGATATCCCAATCAGGTGAAGGCCTCCATATTTATATGAGAGGGAAACTTGGCGACAAAGAAAAATATCTCAGTAAAAATTCAAAACTAGGCCTGGAGATGTACGAATCCGGCAGGTACTTCATCGTCACGGGCAATATGCTTAAGGGCAGCAATAAAAAACTGCGGGTAAATCAGGATGCGATTGATAAAATCTGTGAAAAATACATGAAACGGGACAAAGGCAACGGTGATAATTTGTTAGAGGTGTCAAGGACTGTTTTAATTACCGGTGATGGTCCTACCCGAACTGATAATTGGGTGAAGAAAAAATGCAGAGCTGCTAAAAACTCCAAAAAATTCAAAGGCCTTTGGGATGTAAAATATGATAAAGTACTGTATCCGAGTCCATCCGAAGCAGATTTGGCGTTGTGCTCAATGATCGCCTTTTTCACCCATGACCCCGCACAGATTGAACGCCTAGTGAGTCAATCCCGATTAGGCAAACGAAAAAAGTGGCGTACCCGTCCCACATATCGGAAAGCGACAATAGAAAAAGCATTGGAGGGGTCTGAGGCAACCTACCATGACCAAATATCATCCCCCGATCATGAAAGCCAGCGCCCAACCTTCTTCTGTGAATTCGATGATACAAAAGGGAAGTGGGTTATTAACACAATGAAATACATCGCCTGGTTGGAAAAAATGGGCGTTATCTACCTTGATTTCGAAGGAACGCTGTTGGTTGTGTATTCCAGGAACAATCTCATTCAGCAACTCGATGATGAGGGTGTCAAAATCAAGGTGATGGACTGGCTTCGTCGACAGAAACACGATCACGAAATCGAAGTGATTGTAAATATGGTAGGTCGACCATTTTCAAAATGGGCGCTAAATTCTATGACACCAAAAAAACTTAAATTCCTGGAAGATACTGAAAACTCTGCATTCCTTCTGTTCAAAACTACATTCGTTGAAGTGACAGCCGATGGGTATGAGATCTATTCATATAAGCGACTGGCTGAAATGGATAGGTACATATGGCGGGAACAGAAGATGGATCGGTATTTCAAAGAAGAGCCAGGGAAAAGCGTGTTCCGGGAATTTGTTGCCAATGTTTCTTCATTTAATGAGCCCGATAAAAAAAATAAGAAACAAAAGCCAAACAAATATGGGTACTATTTCCGTAACCAATATTACAACGCCATCCGGTCGGCTTTGGGTGAAAAGGCGCATGGATTTAAGAACCCGAAGCGGGCGGTCGTGACGATATTCGTTGATGCAAATTTGGATGACGAAACCCAAGGTGGCACTGGAAAATCTATACTTGCAAAGTCTCTGAGATATATTAAGAAGATGAAAATTCTGGATGGCAAAATAATCAAGTTTAGCAATCGATTTGCTCTCCAGAATGTTGAAGTAGAGCACCAGTTGGTTGTCTTTGACGACGCCAGCAAAAAGTTTGATTTCGAATCTCTGTTTCAAATGATCACAGGTGATTTCGGTATAGAGAAGAAGGGTCAGCAGCAGATCATTATTCCATTTGAAAAATCTCCGAAGATCATCATCACAACAAATCACCCGGTTCTTGGTGAAGGGTACAGCTTCGAAAGAAGGCAACACGTCGTCGAGTTGAGTTCCTTCTACCGGATCAATGATACGGGTGAAGTCCATGGTGGCAAGCGTTTGTTTGATCATTGGGATGCAGCAGAATGGAACCGGTTCTACCAGTTCATGATCAAGTGCATTAGATATTATTTGAAAAACGGTCTGAAAGGAGCTGCCTCCGCATCATACGCCGAGAAGAAGCTGAAAAATGAATGCACACCTGGGTTCGTTGATTGGGCGGATGATTATCTGGTGCCCGGTGAAGAGTACAAGAAAGACAAGGCTTACAAGAACTTCCTTGACTTTCTCCAGCTTGAAAAAAATCAATTTAGTAAATATGTCTTCACCACGACCCTCCAGAAATATGCACGTGGCCGAAAGCTAGAACTGAATGCCCACAAACCAGGTAATAGAGACCGTCGGAATGGTGTTGATTATATTACCTTGACGAGAATCAAGAAGTAGCATTCCAGATCAGCTACCCCATCATCTTATATCCATCGGGGTAGCTACACTGGTTTTCACCCAAAACCCCAAAAAACAGTACACAAATAGGAGAATCCCATGCGAAAGAACGATAAATGGCAGCCCCAGGAGATCATCGTACATGAAAAAGTTGCTGATGATCCTGTCACAACCCATATTCTTAAGAAATGCCCTGACGTGCCCGTAAAATACACCAATAACGGAAGATCTGATAAAGTTGCCCTAGCATCAGATATTCTCAGCGGCCCCCTGGGGTAATGCTCAACACGATCCTAGCGGGAAAAGGGGTCATGTACATTGCCCCGGCCTTCGACAAATCCGTTGATGAGGTTGTCATCCCGGATAAGAGGATGATATGCCCACAATTCACTCGATTAAAGCTCGGTTCCAATTGTCGATATAATTGTGATTGGTCCTTTTTAAAACTAACAAATAGAACCCTTCACCCCTTTATTACGGTTAGATCCGAGTACAAAAAAATCATGAAACAAATCCGAAAGCGGGTCGCTGGTCACCAAATTCCGGTCATGTTCAATGGTGGCGAACTGATAGATTCCTTATCTCTGGAACACCTGACTGGGGCAGCGAAATATTTCATACCCCGATTTGGTAGAATGGAGAATGCCCGGCTGTTTATGTTGACGAAGGCCCACAGGGTCAATCCGATCATCAACCTCAAACACTGTGAGCATACTATCCTGGCCTGGAGCATTAACGCACCCGAAGTCTCAAAGAAATTCGAAATCGGTGCCCCTTCATTCAAAAACAGGTTAATAGCAGCCCGCAGGGTTCAAGAAGCAGGATACCCGTTACGATTAAGGTTAGACCCAATAGTCCCGATACAGGGGTGGAAGAGAGCGTATAGAGAGACCATTGAAGAGGTGTTCGATCATGTATCCCCAGAACGAATCACCCTGGGTACGTTGAGATTTGAAAAAGGGTTCTACAACATCCGCAATTCAATATTCACTACAGGGAAAGACCTCACCCGGCTAGTTGATAAAATGAAGCCAATGTTTCCACCGAAGATATTTCCAGGATCTGATAGACCCAAGGTTGGTAAATACAGCTTCTCCGAGGGAGAACGGATCAGGATATTCGATTACGTCATTAACGAGATCCAGAAGCGTTCCGTCTGTGAGATTTCCCTGTGTAAGGAATCGGCCCAGGTGTGGAATGAGTTGAGTCTAGATCTCCACCATTGCAAATGCGTTTGCCAATTGACCTACGCTGATATGGGTCCAAATGAGGACGGGAACTTAATATGACGGTGGTTTAGAGCCCAGAGAGGGATTGTGATGGTTCCATTGTCAGTGATTCCCTGCCTCTTTTAGACCCGTTTATTGACCAGGGTGGTGCGTAAATCTAGCTGAAAACAGCAGGGTGGCTGTACCAGCCCGTGTGCTTATATAAGGTGCTGGTATCCACCGGGAGCTGAAATCATAGGCCCGATAGTTATTTTTCAACCCAAAACTCTGGGAAACAATCAATTATCCACTTTTTCCCACCTGTGGCACTGGGGGGGGTCTCCTGGGAATTAGACAATCCAGGCCAGTTTGCCAGTTTAATACTTGTTTTTATAGCTGTAAGGCTGGTCCAGCTTCGAAGCTGTAAAATAGTGCTGATTTCCATTAAAAGTAAAAATTTATTGAATTGTGTCTATTCCCAGCTCTAAGGGGTCAAAATAAGTATATTCCTGGCTTTGTGTCTGTGAAAGTGGCTTTTCCCAAGGAAAAGAAGTTCCAGGCCACTCTGCCAGTTTAAAACCTACTTCTAAAATAGAAAGAAAATATTTAATTAAATATACAAAAATATAGTGACGTTTCACTGTGTTTTTTAGGATTTATTAAAATATTGTTATTATGGAATGGTTTTGCTGTGTTCTTGTTCTTATTTATTTTCAGGGAAGTATTCACAAAGAGGGATTGATTCTCTATATAAAAAAATCAATATTTTTAATGCAGTGGTATAAGTGTGAAATGAATTGGCAGAGTGGCCTGGATAATAAAAAACCGTTGAATTTGAATAAATACCGGATCAAACTGGCAGAGTGGCCTGGATAATAAAAAACCGTTGAATTTGAATAAATACCGGATCAAACTGGCAGAGTGGCCTGGGATAATTTGTGGGCTGATCACAAATCAATACGGATTAAACTGGCAGAGTGGACTGAATTTAATGAACCGGGGCAAGATAATATGAATAAAAACTGGCAGAGTGGACTATTTTTAATTAGAGTTATTTCTAGAAACAGTTGGAAATAGTCCACTCTGCCAATTGAATTCCCATTCACAAGATTATTGATTATCTTTCGATGTAAGATTAATTTTCTACCTAGTTTTTCTATGTAAAATGTACCAGGCGTTATTTGTGGTTTTTTACCCCCTTCGGAAGCCTCTGTTTACACAGGAGTACAAAGGCATGAAATTTTAAATACTTGTAAAATGTATACACACTCGCTAAAGCCTTTGGTAGCAAGGCTTTTCAGGTGGGTGTTTTGATAAAAATAGCTAATGATTCCGTTGGGTGGTTGTGGTAAATCAGTATAATACATGAATTTCACTCCAAATTCGCTTTATTAACAGAATCGATCAGGAGAGAATCAGTTCCTGGGTAATGGCAGTGGCTAAAGAACAGATAAAAGCTCAACTTTGTACTTTACAGCAAACCGGGTCATATGTTGGATTTCCTCTGTGAACTTCCTATCAACACTGTTGTTGAACTCTCGGAGATTTGAAATCCCTGTCAATATTATCATACGGAAATCATCCTCAACCCTCGATAAATATAATTGCTCAAGAACTTTTTCTAGTGTCGGCAACTCACTGGACCACTCGAAAAAACAGACAGGTAGTTCGGATATCGCATCAATCCCCTTGCCGATCTTATCCCACTGGTCCCTGCATCCGTCTTCGGGAATACCATTCTTCAACAGCACCATGGGAACACCGGATACAGTGCTCAACAATTCCAGACTAATATCGGGAACTGAGCGGAATATACTGGCCACAAAAATTTTATCCTTGTGGATCTGTGATTGTTTGTCCTGGTATAATCGATGAAGGATCTCAACTACCTTTGATATCTGGGGTTCGTCTTCCACCAGATTTTCGGAAAACAGCCAAAACTTGTTTTCCGATTTCAGATCAAAGTAATCATCAACTTGTTTTCGAATCTGGTATTGGTGGAAGTACCCGAGGTTTTCAAGTCTCAAGAGATTTTGGTTCAGACTTTCTTTCAGGGTGATATAACGGGTTGGTTTGTGATCTAAATAGAGGCTAACTGCCATGGCTACTCCTTTGATAAATTAAATGATCAGGGTATATGATATTGACTCTCCAAAGAGACTTAAAATATTGATACATGTCCTACAATTATTTATATTGAACAAGATTATAAATAGTAATTCTCGAATCTACTAGTCTATGAAAATAAAAAAGACGATCTAAAATATCATAGGAACCATTGGCTTTTGTTTTATATTTAATCATTTCTTGTTCAATCTTTTGAAAATAGAAATTTTGCATAAGATTATCCATACTGCATATGCTTAACCGGAAAGGATTATTTATATCAAAACCTTGCCATTCCAACATTTGTTCACATCCTTTTCTGAATTCGACTTCGTCATAAAACGGTGCATCGGGCATCTCAATATAATCCTTTATTTGATTATCCCAAACCCCCTTCTTTAAGTATTTCCATGCTCTTATATGCATCAAATGAAATTCTACCGGGATATCTACACGCATGTAATTTTTTTGACATTCTTGATCTTTATGATATTCCTTCATGAATTTCTCATTTTTTTGATATACCTTGATAATTTCCTCATCAAAATCATCAAGCCCGCTATCTATTTTTTTTTCTGTGAACATCTAGCTTTGCTAAAGTAAAAACGTACCAGTAAGAGAGGTAATGATCATGTAAAAATGTACCACCCCTGATCCCTTTTACAGTAAGCTTGGTTCTTAACAACCAAAAACAACTGTAAAAGGATTTCA
>Ga0307989_1001492_pt1 | contig 12442 bp, 10 predicted proteins | sample EllFjometagen185_FD_203164 | JGI IMG/M metagenome (GOLD analysis project Ga0307989, IMG submission 203164) | Marine microbial communities from Ellis Fjord, Antarctic Ocean - #185 | ecosystem: Environmental > Aquatic > Marine > Unclassified | place: Southern Ocean | collected 2014-10-08 | reverse complement strand
CGGAACCATCATGATGGTTCCATTTCCGATGCGAGTGAACAACCAAAGGTTGTTTCAGGAGTTTGCGTTGCAAACTCCCAAGCTGAACGGGTTCACCGTTCAGCCGAGATTGCAAGGAAACATACCCCTGTCCATTAAACAGCTTCGCAGTTTTCAGCGGAATAGAACCGCCAAAGCGGTTCTGGGTCCAGGGCTTGCCCTGGGGTATGATACCTTTCATTTTTAAGTTTAGCCCTTTTTTTTAGCCTCCAGGGAAGCTGCTTTCTCTTCTTCAAGTCGTGCATCACATAGCTTAATATTTACGATGTCACGAACTATTACTTCGAAATTGATACACAAGATGATATGCGTCGCAATGGTGTCTGCAAAGAGCATCGACCCGACCCTATTATCCAAATGGGACTCTTTATGGATACTGACGGCATCCCGCTCACCTATGGTCTGTATCCGGGAAACATACTGAACAAGCAAACCCTTATCCCGATGATTCAGACCATACGTACTGAGTACACTCTTGGCCGTATTATCATCGTTGCTGACAGAGGGATGATGGCAGGGGATAACATCCGGCAAATCCTTATCGACAAGAACGGGTATGTGCTCAGCTACTCAATACGGGGAGCTGATGCCGCGTTTAAGGAGTATGTGACAGAAGAAGCGGGCTACCAAAAGCATAAGGATGGTGGATTTAAGATAAAGTCGAGAATATATCCCCGGGAGATACGTGTTTCAACTCTGCAGGGGAAAAAGAAAAAAATACGGATAAAGGAGAAGCAGATAGTTTTCTACAGTCCAAAGTATGCGGCAAAAGCGAAGGCTGAGCGAGCTGCTGCCCTGAGCAAGGCTGAGAAGTTAATTGCATCTCCGGCCCAATACAGCAAGTCCACTTCCTATGGGGCGGCAAAATACGTAAAGAATCTGACGTTTTCTGCCGGAACCGGTGAGGTGCTCCAGGATGAAAAACATTTACTTTCTTTCGACTCTGATAAACTTGCCGAAGAAGAGAAATATGATGGATATTACGCGATAGTGACTAGCGAGTTGGATACTGAAGATGAGAAGATTATCGAGATATACCGGGGACTGTGGAGGATTGAAGAATCCTTCAGGATAACCAAAAGTGACCTCCAAACGCGTCCGATATATTTATCGAGAAAGGATCACATCGAGGCACACTTTCTTATCTGTTTTGTTGCACTGGTAATAGCCCGGCTTTTAGAAAAGAGGTTAAAGAGAAAGCATTCAGTCAGTGCTATTCTGGAGAGCCTGAACAAATGTTCTTGTTCACTCCTTGAGCAGAACCTGTACCTATTTGATTATTATGATGAGATATTGAAGGATCTGGGTGACGAGCTGGATATTGATTTCAGTAAAAAATACCGAACCGTTCAGGAGATAAAGAAAATTATGGGAAAGTCCAAGAATACAGACACATAATACAACATCTTTATGTTGCTGGAAGATGAAAACTATTCATTACCAGGTAATGATTTACACACATTATTTTGTTTTTTAGCTGCAAAAGTCAGGCTATGATGCGGCATTAATATCTGAGGCTAAAGATGCAGGACAGAAAATTGTCTACCATACTTGCGGGGGTATGATGCCGATTCTTGAAGATATTGCTGGTATGGGACCTTCTGCTATCGAAACATTGACTCTACCGGGAATGGGTGGTGATGTTGATTTGAAGGAAGTAAAAAGAAGAATCGGAGATAAAGTCTGTCTGATTGGCGGCTTTTATCAGGGCAAATTTTTTACCTCCTCAACTGTTGCTTAGACAAAAAAAGCCCTCAGAGCTCTCTTTAACGTGGCAGGTGGGCGGATTCTCTCTCCATTAGACTTTTTTTTGATGAAAATGATGAATTACTGCATGCTTTCGCGGAGGGAGCCCAGGCTTGTATTTACTAACCCTCCAGTAGTGTCCCATAATTCAATTTTCTTTAAATCCATTTCTGATCCTACCTGAATCTTATAATCATTAAATTATGTCGTCGTTCTGAATACAACACCAAAAGAAAAGTTCGGTTATCCAAGGATGTATAATCTCTCTTAATTCAAGAAGGATATCACTCATAAACGTATTTCTTTGTAACCGCTCTCATATTTAGTTGGTTCATTCTTTTTGTCAAGTTTTATAAATACTTTTTTTCTCCGAATCCGCTTAATTCTTTTTATACAAACAATTTCTGTATATTCTCAAATATTATAGATACATGTATTAATAAAAAATTAAGAACTAAAATAGATTGACAGAATATCGAGAGAGGGGTAAAATTCACCCAATAATGTACCCGGTTACATTATTAAATCAAGAATTGAGCACTCCCGGTTCGTGTTTGATATATGTTTATGAACATGAAAGACCTCCGGCAGGCATAGATAGGGAAAGCTGATGGATAATCTTAAAAAAATAATAGACAAGTTCCCAAAAACATCTATTGCTGTTATTGGGGATCTCTGTCTGGATATGTACTACTTTCTCACGGATAAAAAGAGTGAGATATCTATAGAAACAGGCATAGGAACGCGTTCTGTTTCAGATTTCAAGCATGAGGCCGGCGGTGCGGGAAATGTTGCTATTAATATTAAAACATTAGGCGCGTCCAGGGTTGATATATACGGTGTCATCGGCCAGGATCCCTTTGGAGGCACTCTAACGGCAATACTGGAAAAAGCTGGTGTAAACTGCAAATACATTCAAACCCAGGAGTCTGACTGGAACACTCATGTTTATCACAAGGTTTATAAAGACAGTCAGGAAGAGCCACGTTATGATATTGGTAATTTTAACATGGTAGATGATCAAATTGTTGAGTTTCTCCTGAGCGACATTGAGTATAATATCAGTAATTATCAGGCGGTTATCATCAACGAGCAGATTATCCATGGTTATCATAATGAACTTTTTCAGGATGGTCTTTCTAAATTAATAGAAAAATATGAAAACGATTGTCTTTGGATTACCGACTGTCGTCATTTAAACCATATCTACAACAGAAGCATTCGGAAACTCAATATACACGAAGCTCGGATCCTTTTTAATGATGTTAACGATAATGATAAAACCCTTCCTGATAATATCGAGCTGGTAAAATGGCTCCACTCTTATTGGAACAAACCCGTAGTGATAACTCTGGGAGAAGAGGGAGCAGTCGCTGTAAACCGGAATGGACAGATACATGAAGTGGCGGGCATTAATCTTATAGGTCAGATAGATACAGTCGGAGCGGGTGATGCCTTCCTTTCCGCGTTGGCACTTACACTGGCCTCTGAGTGCTCTATGGATGAGGCCCTGAATATGGGGAACTTCTCAGCTAATGTTTCTGTAACAAAACTGTTTGAAACTGGACACCCCACAACCGAAGAGGTATTGGAAATGGGAGCCTCTCCTGATTACAGGTATAACCCGGAATTGGCTAAAGACGGCAGAAAAGCTGAGTATATCAAGGAGACAGCTGTTGAACTGATCAACCTTAAAAAGACAGAATTTCCCAAAGTTGTTATTTTTGATCATGATGGGACAATTTCCACCCTGCGACAGGGTTGGGAACCCATCATGAAAGAGGTCACCATGAAGGCTGTCCTCGGTGATTCTCGGGAGACAGTTTCAATGGAAGAGGTGGATAAAATCGAAACTGCCGCGGATGAAATGATTGAAAAAACAACCGGAATACAGACAATCATTCAAATGCATCACCTCAGGAATATGGTTCGGTCGTTTGGGTTTGTCCCAGGAAAAATCCTGACACCTTTAGAATACAAGCAGATTTACAATGAGAAGCTGCTGGCAATGGTTTCCGCACGGATTAAATTATTCAAACAGGGACTGCTAAACCTGAATGATGTAACCATGAAGGGTGCCATTCAATTTCTGGAAACGCTAAAGAATGCAGGTGTAACAATCTATCTGGCCAGTGGTACAGATCAGGAAGATGTACGTAAGGAAGCAGCCATTCTAGGCTACGCGGAATATTTTAGCGGTGGGATCTTTGGCTCAGTCGGAAACGTTACATATGATCCCAAACGAATGGTTATCGAAACGATAATCAAGGAACTTCCTGATGGTATTAGACCAAAAGAATGCTATGTTTTTGGAGATGGGCCTGTTGAGATGAGAGAAGCGGCAAAACGCGGTTTTACAAGGATTGGACTTGTGAGTGACGAAAAACAAAGATTCGGAATCAACCCTGAAAAGAGATCCCGTCTTATTCTTGGAGGAGCACAGGCCCTTATACCCGACTTCTCCTGGATTCCATCATTAACTGAATATCTTGGTTGGAAGGTGTAAACCATGAAATATTTTGATCGATACAAAATGGAATTTTATCCACTCCGGTCAAGAGTAAGTAAGGTAAAGATAGATGAAGCAAGCATACTTCCGGATGATACAGCAAAACCTCCTGGAAAAATAGTGATGGATCGTCTGGATACTATTGCCGATGAGATAAAAGAGGCAAGAAAGAACAGAAAATCTGTCATACTTACATTTGGTGCCCATGCCATAAAAAATGGTTTAGGAAGAGTTCTGGCCGCTCTGGTTGAAGAGGGGTGGGTAACTCATCTGGCTACCAATGGGGCCGGTGTTATCCATGATTGGGAGTTTGCCTATCATGGATTAAGCTCTGAAGATGTCAGAGCCAATGTCCAGGAAGGCAAATTCGGAATATGGGAAGAAACAGGACTCTATATTAACCTTGCCCTGATGGCCGGGGCATACCAGGGATTGGGATACGGAGAGGCTGTTGGGTCCATGATTAGCGAAGAAGGACTCGAGATTCCTTCAGAGGTGGAACTGATGGATATAATCCATGACAAAAAGAACTGCTTTTCGCTGTGGAAACGGGCAGCCGCGGCTGATTACCTGGAACTTATTCAGGCTGAAAAACTGACTCCCGGCTGGTTGAAAATAAAACATCCTTTCTCCGAATACAGCATTCAGGCAAGGGCTTTTAAAAACAACACTCCCTTTACAAGCCATCCCATGTTTGGACACGATATCATCTACACCCATAGGGCAAACAGGGGGGCAGCAATTGGACGCTGCGCGGAAAGGGATTTCCTGGCCTTTGTTTATTCAGTATCAGAACTGGAGGGAGGAGTATACCTTTCTATTGGTTCCGCGGTAATGTCACCCATGATTTTTGAAAAATCCCTCTCTATGGCCCGAAATATTGCTCAAAAAGAGGGATATTCCATTCAAAACTGCGCTATTCATGTTGTTGATCTTCAGGAAGAAACATGGGACTGGACAAAGGGAGAACCACCAATGGACAACCCCGCGTACTATCTTCGTTTTATGAAAACATTTAATCGAATGGGCTGCCCGGTTGATTACACTTCAATTGACAATAGAGAATTTTTGCTTCATCTTTATCAGAGATTGAAGGATCAAGGATAAATTATATGAAAGAGATTAAAATAAATGAATTTATTGACGATTTGATAATACGTTACCCTTTGCTTTCTGAAAGCAGAAAGGGAATCAAAGACGGTGCGGAACTATTAATAGAGTCAGCAGAGAATGGGGGTAAATTCCTGATTTGCGGAAATGGCGGAAGTTCCGCGGATGCGGATCACATTGTGGGAGAACTAATGAAGGGGTTTGTACTCGTCCGCTCACTTTCACAAAAACAAAAAGATTCGCTGGAAAGTACAGGAGGTGAGACCGGCAAGTATATAGGAAATCTTTTACAGCAAGGCATCCCTGCTCTATCATTAAGTACTCATTCAGCCCTGAATACAGCCTTCCTGAATGATGTGGATCCCACACTTGTTTTTGCTCAGCAGGTTATGGGATTGGGGAAAAAGGAAGATGTCCTGTGGGGAATTTCAACATCGGGAAATTCAAAAAATGTAGTCTCTGCTGCTATTACGGCAAAAGCTATGGGGTTAAAAACTTTTGCCATGACTGGAGAAAAAGAGAGCAGCCTTTCTAAAATATGTGATGTCTGCATCCAGGTAAAAGGGACTGAGATTTATAAAATCCAGGAGCTGCATCTTCCTGTATATCATACACTCTGTATGATCATTGAAGATTACTTTTTTGTATGAAAAAAAAACGAATGACTATCGCGGATATCGCGGAAGAAGCCGGTGTATCAAAAGCAACTGTTTCAAGGGTTCTCTCAAACTCCCCAAAGGTAAAACCTGAATCTAAAGATAAAATTCTACAGATTATAAAGAAGCACTCTTTTGTCCCCAACAACCTTGCCCAAAGCCTGGCAGGATCTCCCAGAAACACCGTAGGAATTGTCATCGAGGAACTTGCCAACTTTTTTTTCATTGAAGTGGCAGATGGGTTTGATCAGGTAATTAGCCAGGCTGGTTATTTCATGCAAATTTCAAGCTCAAAGTGGAATGAGGAAAAAGAATTAAAGCTTGTACAGCAGCTAATCAGCAGCCGTGTTGATGGAATCATTCTCGCGCCAGTATCCGATGAATCTGAATCTATTAATCTGCTGCAATCTTCAGGCATTCCTTTTTTGCTGATAAACATTATTCCCAGGCAGAAAGGAATAGCCTATATCTCCTGTGACAATTATCAGGGAGGGAAACTGGCTGCTGATTTTTTCAACAGAATGGACAGGCCGTCCAATATACTGATTACCGGCTTTCCTCATCAAACACTTGACCATCGGGTTCAGGGTTTTAAAGATAATTTTTCTAAATGGGATGAAATTATCCATTATAAAAATATAAACACCTATGAACAGGGATATGGAATAGCCTCTGTTCTTTTAGTTAGAAATGCTTTTGCCAATATAAAAACAGCCATATTTGTTACAAACGACAATGTTGCAATTGGTATAATAGCAAGACTGCTGGAGTTGGGAATATCCATACCTGAGCAGGTTTCTATTATCGGCTATGACGATATCAAGCTCTCATCCTTTTGCCGGGTATCTTTAACCACTGTGTCTCAGAACATTAAAGATATTGGTAAAATTGCTGCCCTGGAACTTCTCGAAATGATACGGAATCCGGAGAAACCAAAACCGGAACATAAAATTAATCCACAGATGATTGTACGGGAGTCAGCAGTTATCTAAAGCATTAAGTGCGACACCCAGGCTGCCGTAATCACCAATAGCCTTACCAAGGGAAGCCGGTACAACGGTACAAACCGCCCGGGCAGCCGGTACAACGGTACAAACCGCCCGGGCAGCCTCAAGAGCTTCCCTTCGAATAATAACCTCTGCCGCGGGTCCCAGATACTCCCGGCAGTGAGTAAAAATACCGCCAATTACAATACGCTCGGGGTTAAGTATATCTATAAGAACAGAAAGACCCGCACCAAGGTGCCGCCCACTATCTTCAAGTATTTCCAACGCTGCTGAATCACCTTTCGAGGCAAACATACAGACATCACGGGCTGTTACCGGTTTTCCACCAGCAAACTCCCTGCGAAAATCTGTGACCGCCCCATTTCCTGTGCGAAGTTTCTCCTTTGCCTGAAGCGCAATACCCCCACCACTGCAGAACCCTTCGAAAGAGCCTTCTTTTCCGTATCCTACAGGACCATCTGCTTCAAGCCGTATGTGACCTGCCTCACCGGCCATATCATTGGTTCCCGAGTATAGCTTACCATCAAGAATAAGGCCGGCTCCCAGACCGGTTCCAAAGGTCAGAAAAATCATGTTCCTGCAGCCCTTTCCAGCTCCCCACTTCCATTCGGCCAGAGCACATGCATTGGCATCATTCTGGATAGCCACAGGAAATCCGAATTTCTTTTCCAGTATACTGACAATGGGTATATTGTCCCATCCAGGAAGATTTGGCGGAGACATGATAACTCCCCGATGACTGTCCAGGGGACCGCCGCAGCTAATTCCTATATATTTGACTCTTTCTCCATGGGGTTTATCAAGCATATGTTGGATGGCGGCCTCAATTTTTTCTATTGTCTGTTCTGGACCAGCTTCCGAATTTGTTGAAAATTCAACTCTATCCAGTATTCTCCGGCACAGTATTACCAAGAACAACGGCACATTTTGTACCTCCAATATCTATTCCTATTAATAAATCACTCATAATTCTCTCCAGAAACTAGTATATCCTATATACGTATAAGTAAACAGTTTACCTAAATAAAAACAATGTACATTTTATAAATATATACTATTAAAATAATTAAAAGACTAATGTATAGATTTGAGATAACTTGACTAATTGAATAAGTCGCTATATAATTAAATGAGTTAACAAATGTAATGTTTATAATCTGTTTTAGTTTAGTTGACAATGAGGGTTTTGGGATTGATGAAAGTACCAAAGAATGCTGTTTACATGAAGCAGAATAATCGAAAGATAATAATTAATATGATTCACAGAAAACCTATTTCCCGAGCAGAGTTAGCAAGAAAAACAGGCCTCACACGAGCTGCTATTTCAGGGATTGTTGATGACTTGATCAATCAAGGAATTGTTATTGAAACTGGATTAGGAGAATCTGTTAGCGGAAGAAAACCTGTTGAATTGGGAATGAACAGTGAACATCTATATTGTTTGGGAATTAGTATCCGTTATGATTACTGCCTTTTGGGGATATCAGATATTAATGGTAAAGTTGTCGATGAACTGCGGCTGGATTTTTCAAATTTTAAGAATGCAAATGAAGGTATGGAGATAATTGGTCAGTCACTTAAAGAAATGATACTGACTAATGTTACAGATCAGATAGTTCTCGGTATTGGAATATCTTCTCCAGGCCCAGTTGATATTTATAGCGGGACAATCCTGAATCCTCCGAAGCTCGAGATGTGGCAAGGTTTTCCCATTGTTGAAAAGCTTAAGGAAAAGTTTGATCTTGAGGTTTTTCTTGATAGAGATGCTGTTGCTTCGACACTGGTAGAGAAAAATTATGGTAAGGGCAGAAAATATAAGAACTTTATTCTGATTGATGTAATAAATAATGGTATTGGGTGCGGAATTGTAATAAACGATGCGTTATACAGAGGTGTCAATGGATTTGGTGGTGAGTTCGGTCATATATCAATAGATTTTAATGGAAAACAGTGCAGATGTGGGAATATAGGATGTATCGAATGTTATGCCTCGGTTGAAGCTATTATTGAAAATATAGACAAGAAATATTCTGAAATAAAGAATTGGGAGAATATCGTTGTAAGATCAAAGAATGACGATACCTTTGTGCAGATAATCAAACAGGAAGCCCACTATCTGGGGGCAGGTGTTATAAATGTCATGAACCTTCTTGAATTTGAGGCTGTAATTTTAAGTGGAGAGGTTGTCTTCGAACCATATCTACTAATTAATGAATTACGACAATATGTGAATCAAAAATCTATTACCAGATCAATAAAGACTATTGATGTTTTAGTGTCCGAGCAGGATTACAATTTGAATTTTGTTTCAAGCGCAACAATTATCTCAGAAAAGTTTTTTTCAGGTGAATTGATGGAATTTTAGAATAAAGCTTGAAAGATTTTGATTAGTTAAATATGGATAGGTATAATAATGAGTATTTTATGTGTTGGACAAATCGTATTTGATATTCTGGTGAGGCCAGTAAATGATAGGATTTTGAATCTGGATTCTACATTGGTAGATACAATCTCTTTTAGTAACGGAGGAGATGCATTAAATGTTGCAATGATATGCAACAAAATGGGAGGTTCTGTTGGTTTTTCCGGTAAAATCGGAAATGATGAGAAAGGCAAATTTCTTCTTAAAAAAATAACTTCGTGCGGCTTGAACATAGATGGGTTAATAATTGATGACGCAAGCTCTACCTCGTCTGTCATAGTTTTAATTCATGAAAATGGGGGACGTAATTTTTTGTATGAAGGAGCAGCAAATAATGAATTTTCCATAAATGATATACAATTATCTATTCTTGATACTTATACTATTGTATTTGTTGGTGGTGCATTCATGTTGCCCCGGTTTGATGGAGAAGGTTCAGCTATTCTGTTTAAAGAAGCAAGAAAGCAGGGAAAGATTACTGCAATGGATGTAAGTTATGATGCTACAGGCCAATGGATGAGAATAATTGAACCTTGCTTAAAACACCTGGACTATTTTATGCCTAGTATTGGCGAGGCAAAAAAAATATCCGGCTTTGATAATGTTAAAGAAATGGCACGAGAGTTTCTGAAACGTGGAGTTAAGCATGTCATTATAAAAATGGGAAAAGACGGTATCTATATTAAGGATAATCAGGTTGATATGTATTTACCATCTTTCAACGTAGATGTGATTGATACAACAGGAGCCGGGGATTCATTCGTCGCGGGTTTTCTTACAGGAATTGATCATGGAATGAAATTAGTAGATTGTGCTGAATTGGGACAGGCTGCCGCGGCACATTGTATACAGGAAATTGGTTCTACAACAGGTATTGTAGATTTTGATAAAACACGTATGTCAATAAAAACAATGGAGAAAATAGATGAATAATGGTGATTTTTTAAGGGACATGTTAGCAAAAGCAGATAAAGAGGGGTATGCAGTCCCGTCTTTTAATTACTCTGATGTCTGGGATTTTCTTGCAATAATTGAAGCTGCTGAAGAAGAGAAATCTCCTGTAATGGTTGCATCTCACTTCACAGTATTCGACATGATTACCCCGGAGATAAATGCTGCTATGGGGGCTGCTGCTATGAAAAGAGCCAGTATTCCCTTGATTCATCATCTGGATCATTCATCTGAGGTTGCTACATGTAATAAGGCAATTGATCTAGGATATCCGTCTGTCATGATAGATGCATCCGCACATTCGTTGGAAGATAATATCAAGGCTGTAAAAGCTGTCGTTGACCATGCCAGGGCCGGGAAAGTTTGTGTAGAAGCCGAAATAGGAAAGATTAAAGGACGCGGCTACGAAGGCGGCTACAATGGCGACGATTTCCTGGCTCAGGTTAATGATGCTGTAAAATTAGTTAAAGAGAGCGGAGTGGATACTTTAGCTATCGGAATTGGTACAGCTCATGGATTTTATGAAGGTAAACCCGAAATACATTTCGACAGGCTTGAAGAGATAAATGCAGTCGTTGATGTTCCTCTTGTTCTTCACGGCGGCTCAGGAATCCCTGAAGAAGATATACGGATGGCAATAAAACGTGGAATTAATAAAGTTAATGTGGGGACCATTATTCATTCAACTTTAATGAATAGTTTTAGAAAAGATCTTATGAATCTTGGAGAAAATCAATATACACTTGACATAGCAAGACCCGCAATGGATGAGGTAAAAGAAGTTGTTCGAAGATGGATCAGAACCTGTATGGCAAATGGAAAAGTATAAATCTAAAACACAAGATGCAGATGTTGAAAGTAACCAAAGAGATCAATCAAGGAGTCGGTGTTCTGTAGGAACATAAAGTCCAGTTGTAATAATGGATACCTGGGTATCCATTATCTGGTTACTGAAGTATACACCTGGAGCTTATGCTCCTGGTGGCGAGATAAAATGAAAAAGATAAAAATACTCTATTTCGCTCTTCTCGTATAGGTGAGGTTCTTTCAAAATTATTAATTTTGAAAGAACCTCACCTGTTAGTCAGAAATTTTTGATTGTGAGTAATTGGATATATTATAAGTAATTATATATTTACAATCAAAAACTTCAAAAGCCAATTTCAAAATTCAAAGAATTTTGAAATTGGCTCAGGTTAATATCATTTGGAACACTTAAATCCGAAATATATCAACCTGACTTTGAATTGGCATGGAATTTGCAAATAGAAATAGATAATATCACAATTATAGGAGAAAGAGATGAAAAAACGTTTATTGATTGTCATGATCATGCTGATTATATTCAGTATGAGTACTCCACTGTTCGCGGCTGGACAGGAAGAAGCAGAAGATGAAGTAACAATACTTTTTATGCCAGGTGTTTCAGACCCATTCTATTATATGATGGAAAAAGGTATCAGAGCCAAGGGTGAGGAATTAGGTATTAATATAGTTGTTGCCGAATTTCCAAAAGCCTGGGGGCCTGAAGTACAGGTACCTATTCTGGAAGCTACTGTTGCAAGAGGCGGGATCGATATGATTCTCATTGCTCCAACAGCTATAGATGCACTGATTACACCCCTAAAAAAATTGTATGACCAGGGTATTGAAATTATTACTGTAGATACATTTCTTGGGAACGGTGATTATTCTGTAGACAGTGAATTCTCATTTCCGTTAAGCTATATAGGTTCAGATAACGTGAAGGGTGGAAGAGAGATGGCAGAGCAGATGGCAAAGATGATTGGAGAAAAAGGTAAGGTATATATTAATTCAACCAATCCGGATGTTTCCTCTGTAATGGGTAGAGTCAGTGGTTTTAAAGAGGGAATTGAAAATTATCCTGAAATGGAACTTGTTGGTGTGGATTACAACATGGATGTTCAGCAGAAAGCAACAGATCAGACCCTTGCTGCTCTCCAGAAAGATCCGGATATTGTAGGTATTTTCGCTACAAATT
>Ga0307989_1001491_pt1 | contig 12445 bp, 8 predicted proteins | sample EllFjometagen185_FD_203164 | JGI IMG/M metagenome (GOLD analysis project Ga0307989, IMG submission 203164) | Marine microbial communities from Ellis Fjord, Antarctic Ocean - #185 | ecosystem: Environmental > Aquatic > Marine > Unclassified | place: Southern Ocean | collected 2014-10-08 | reverse complement strand
CTGTATGAGTTGAAGAAAATTGTCCAGGTTATCTATGAGAAGGACTATCGTTTTGCTCAGCCACCTAAGATGCCTACTCTCACTGCTACGGCAGGAGATGGTCGGGTTATTCTTACCTGGGATGATATCGCCGATACTCGGACACGTGACCCATTTGTAGGGAACGTCAATGATTTCGAAGGTTATAAAATCTATCGTTCAACAGATAAATTCCTGGCTGATCCAGAAATTATCACAGATGGATTTGGCCAACCCACATTCAAGACCTCTATCTTTCAATGTGATCTGAAGGATGGAAAACAGGGTTTTACCGATTTTGGTCTTCTCAATGGAACGGCCTACTATCTCGGTTCTGAAACAGGATTGTCCCATCGTTACATTGACAACAGTATACAAAATGGCCGAACCTACTACTATGCAGTGGTTGCTTATGATTATGGTGCCCCAGACATTGGTCCTGGAATTTCACCTTCTGAGAACAATGCAGTCATCGAATTGAATGAGGCGGAGGAAGTCCGCTCCTATGGTAAGAACGTCGCCATTATGACTCCCAGACAAAGTGCTGCGGGTTATGTACAACCTGAGCTAGAGCTGATAGAATCAGAGAATTTGTTTGGTACCGGCACGGTCTCACCCCAGATATTGTCAAATGGATCACTCAAAAAGAACCATACCTACATCGTTACTTTTGAAGCAGATACAATCAAGGAGCTCAGCAGCTATGAGCATGGTTTGTTCTATTCAACCAGTGGATTCTCAGTGCTGGATGAATCAGACAGCAACAGAGTCGTCTATAGTGAAAATGTAGATCATTTCTCTGGAAGCAATATCCTCAGTATTGAGGGTGATTCACTCCTCACTCAACAGGACTATTCAGACTTTAACACCATCAATCCTGATGGAGCAACCTCGGATGTATTCGATGGCCTTCAGGTAGAAATTGATCTAGGTGTTTTGGTCCCAACTTACAGCTACTCCCGCTCAGACTGGCTCACTGGAAATGGTCTGATCAACATTGTGCCTTCTGAACTTGAATCACGGATGCTGGCCTGGGACTATGATATCATCTTTACAGATGATGATTCTGCTTACGTTGGTCTCGCCCGTGGTGGTACTGTGAGAGATGTTGATGGAAGTTCAGGGTTAAGTCCCATATGGCAGCAGCCCTTTAGTTTCTACGTTCTCAATACAAGTTTCGTAGATACAAATAACATGCACGACAAGTTTGATATGGTCGCTATCGATCTGAATGATGATGGTGAATTTAACATCTTCGACGATAAGATTCTTGTCGGTGTTCAGGATCGCGATCGCTGGAAAGCCACGGCTTTTGAAATCAATTTCAAGTTTGTTACAGAGAATACCTTCCCTGAACCGGAAGACGTCTATAAAGTGAAATTTGATAGACCTTTCTTTGAAACAGATTCGATTCGTTTCACAGTGAATACCTCTGAGACACTCGATCTGGTCAACTTGAGAACCAAGATGGATAGTATACAGGTTGTGCCGAACCCATACATTGTAACCAATATGATGGAAACAGCTGTAGCGAATCCATTTCTAAATCAACGCAGAAAAATAATGTTCACTCACATTCCTGCTGAGTGCACTATCAATATTTTCACAGTGAGCGGGACTCTGGTTGATCGCATTTACGTCGATAATGCAGATGCTGAGAACGGTATTGTTCACTGGGATATGTTAACCAGGGAGGGGCTGGAAATTGCAGCCGGTATGTATCTCTATCACATTGAAGCAACGGGCCCAAATGCCCATGAAACCAAAACCGGCAAATTTGCCGTTATCAAATAAGGAGGCTTGAAATGAAACGCATGACAATCTTTTTTGCCATTATCCTTATGACATTTTCAATAGGTTTTGGTGAACAAATTAATCGATATGGTTCCACCGCTGCCAGTTTCCTCGAAATTGGAATGGGCAGTGCACCTTCAGCAATGGGTGAGGCTTATGTCGCCGTCACAGGTGAGCTAAGCGCCGTCTATTGGAATCCAGCAAGTGTTGCTTACCTAAAGAAAAGCTCCTTTTCACTCATGTATCAACCCTGGCTGGTAGATATCAATACCATTTTTGCCAGTGGTGCGGTTGTTATGCCAGGTGTTGGAACTATTGCACTCTCCCTGACTCAAGTGGGTTATGGAGAAATGCAGGTGACCAATCTGGCTAATCAGAATGGAACCGGTGAATTCTTTACAGCAAATGATTTCGCAGTAGGTCTCTCTTATGCCAGGAAAATAGCTAACTGGTTCTCCTTTGGTGCCACAGCTAAAATGATCAATTCCCAGATCTGGCATGAGAGTGCCTCTGCGTTTGCATTGGACCTTGGAGTCATTGTCAAAACACAATTCTTTTCACCAAATGGTGAAAAGGGCAACGGTCTTGATATTGGAATGAGTATTTCCAATTATGGGAGTCGCATGCAATACGATGGTATTGACTTGACTCAACCCATTGATATCTCCCTTGATGAAACCGGAAATTATGGTGATGTCATTGGTCAATATAGGACTCAAGCTTGGGAACTTCCTCTCATGTTCAGAATCGGACTTTCCTACAAACCCATTCAAACAAGTTTCTCATCCCTGACACTGGCTATTGATGCATTGCATCCGAATAACAATTCAGAATCCATTAATGTGGGGGCCGAATATGCCTTGAAGATTTCCAATGCAGGTAAGTTCTATCTTCGTGGCGGCTATAAAGCACTCTATATGGTTGACACTGAATTTGGTATGACTGTTGGTGGAGGCATTGAACTTTTTGCCATGGGCAATCGCTCGGTAAAAATTGACTATGCTTTTAAGGAAGCTGGTATCCTGGGGAGGACTCACGCCTATACACTCGGCTTGACCTTCTAAAAAAATGAAATGTCCTTCAAAAAAAGCCACCCTGATTTCAAGTATTGGGGTGGCTTTATTACTTCTAGTTAACTGCGGATCTGAAGCGGCTCCAGTTGGTGAAATTCTGGCCACGATAGGGGATCGTATCATCACCAAAGAAGACTTCATGCGCCGTTCAGAATATACAATTCGACCCAACTACTGTAGCGGCGACAATTATATCCATCGCAAAATCATATTAAACAGTCTTATCTCCGAGAAGCTACTGGCTCTGGAAAGCATGGAATCACCCATCAAGGCAGATCCTGATTTCAATGCCTATATTCAAGGTCGTCAAGAGCAGACCATGCGACAGTGGCTATTTAAAAAACAGGCCTATGATATTGTTGAGATCGATACAACTGATCTGAAAATGGCTAACCGTCTTGCCAGCAGAACTTACACCATTCAGTTTGCCACCCTCCCAGATTCAAACGCCGCTAAAGCCTGGAATGCTGCGACTGATGATGGCTATGATTTTGAAACCATGGCAACGTTTTTATCTGGTTCAGATTCGATATCTGAGAAAGCAATAACCTGGTTTGATCGTGAAGATCAAAACATCCGTTCGGCTCTATTTGATACTCCTCACCAAAAGGGTGATGTTTTGGGACCCATTGCTTTGGACGACGGTAAATTTATAAGCTTAAAGCTCAAAGGGTGGGTAGATAGACCTGCTATTACACAAAGCGCTCAGGCGCAGCAATGGCAGGATGTGCACACCCGACTCGTTGAAGTAGAGGCAGATGGCATTTACAAACGCTATGTGGGATCTATCATGGCAGATAAAGAAATGAAGCTCAATCGGGAGGTATTCAAATCCTATTCTGCCCGTTCTGCAGAACTCTATTTGCGCTCGGCTGAGGACAAGAAAAAAATGCTTAACAGGGCAGTTTGGAATGCTGAGGAACAAGTATTTACCGAATCTCTTAACGACCTCCCTGGAGGATTACCTCGTGATGCCATTTTATTTGATGTGAATGGCGAGGTTTGGAGCGTGGATCGTTTTGAATCATTTCTAAAAAAACATCCCCTGGTATTCAGGAGTAAGAAAATGTCCTATGCTGAATTTCCAGAACAACTAAAATTTGCCATAGCTGATATGGTACGTGATTACTATCTCACACAAGAGGCCTATAATCTGGGTTATGATAAGGTCACAAACGTGGTCCAGTCTAAACAGCTGTGGGAAGATCACTATGTAAGCCGCCAAAGTCGCAATGATTACCTCAGAACGGTTCTGGATGCTTCTACAGATTCCCTGGATCTCGAGGAAATCGATATTCTAGAGAATTATATGAATCCATATATTGATTCACTTCAGACCAAGTATTCGGATGCTATCAGCATTGATACGGATATGTTTGAGGATATTAAGTTGAGTAATATCCCCATGATGGTGAGCAATCGGAATGTCCCTTTTCCACTGGCTGTCCCAGCATTTCCACGCTTAACCACTGATAATAAATTGAATTATGGCAAGAAAATAGAGCGCTAACGATGTGTAGACACCCCTCGAAACTGATCCTATTGTTGACGCTCAGCTTAATGGCTGTAAGTAATGCCAGGGCTCAATATTATAGTGGTGCTGAATTGCGGACCCATGAGTATTTCCAATATGGCCGCTTTGAAACTCGGCTGAAAACCCCACAAGGAGAAGGCTTCCTGGCAAGTTTTTTCACCTATAACGATGCCTACCCCTCAAGCGATTGGTGTGAAATAGATTTTGAATTATTGGGTCGCTGGGCCGACAATGTTGATGTAAATATCATCGACGAAAATGGTTCCCACTTGCGACAACACCCCCTTGATATTAATCCCCATATGGATTTTCATAACTATGCCTTTGAATGGACACCGGATTATGTGGCCTGGTTCGTTGATGGAGAGGAATTTTATCGTCAAACTGGAGGTCATATTTCGCATCTTTCTCAATCAACCAAACTGATGATGAATATCTGGACTCCTGCCTTTACTGATTGGGTCGGATTTATCGATGTGCGCACACTACCAAGGTATGCCTACTATGATTGGGTCTCTGTAGCCACCTATACACCAGGTGCAGGCAGTCTGGGTACAGATTCTAATTTTTCGCCACTTTGGACGGATAACTTTGACGCATACGTCGATACATTGTGGGAAAAAAGCGACGACCATACCTGGAATGGCAACAATTCAACCCTGATGGCAGATAATATTGTTTATGAGAATGGGTATATGATTCTCTGTCTTACGACGCCTGAGTCTGAAGGGTACAATGATAACACTGCCCCCGTCATTTTATGGTCCAGAGCCCATAGCACAGATTCTGTCGTCGTTCGCTTCAATAAAGAATTAGATGTTGAACATACCAATCAAGCCACCATCTTTACCATCCCCAATCACCCCATTTCTGCAATGACACTGTATGAGGATATGAGAACTGTGGGCTTGAAGATCACTGATCTGGACATTGCTTCCTCAGCAACTATCTATGCTCAGAATGTTTTGGATCAATCCATCAATGGCAATTCACAGGCCGTGACTTTTGCCTCCATCATGATGCCGACGCCTCTGGAATTGCCTATCAATATTGATTGTGCTGGTCCTGGAACTCAGGGCTTTTTGCCTGATCAATGGTGGTCGAAGGATGTGGAATATGGTCATTCAGGTGGAAATTATCAGATCAATGCTGGCTATCCGGATCTGGATGGTACCGAGCTAGACTCGGTTATGGCAACCTCTTTAAATCGATATTCACGTTATCATGTGCGCCTAGCGCCTGGGGTATTCGATATTCAGCTCCATTTTGCTGAACACTATTATACGGGTGTAGGAGAACGGGTCTTCGAATTGTTTGTAGAGGACTCTCTGGTTGTTGCTGAACTAGATGTATTTGACCAGGTTGGGAATACTGCTATTTACACAGTAACCTTGAATGGATTGGAAGTCACAGATGGGACGCTGGATATTCTTGGAGCAGCCCTCAATTATGGTTGGTCCTATGCTTATGCCGGTCCCTTGTTGAATGCCATTCAGATTGATGGAGACTATTGGGTAGGGGTGGACGAGATTCAGACACCTCAAGAATATGAGTTATCTAAGATCTTCCCCAATCCCTTCAATCATTCAGCAATCATAGAATTTTCTCTTCCTGAATCGGCCGTAGTCAATATATCGCTATACGATTTGCGAGGTGCTGAGGTAAAGCATATCACTTCCCATAGTTATGCTCCAGGTCAACACCAATTGACAGTATGGGATGATGAATTTTCAAGCGGCATTTATGTTGTGAGATTTGAAGCTGATAATTTTCAGCAAAGCCAAAAAATATTATTGCTAAAGTGATCTTTACATGCTGATCTGGAATCCACGTATTTTGAAAAATATATCCATTGGGTGTCTGATACTGTTTTCCGTACTCGCTGCTGCAAAAGATTATCGTGGAGCTGAATACCGAACCATTGAAACTTATCGCTATGGTCGCTTTGAAACACGGATGAAAGCCGCGCCACACTCTGGCATTATTTCCAGTTTATGCACTTTCCACGAGTATGGTGATGCAGGTGTTGCTAACTGGAATGAAATTGATATTGAATTTTTGGGTCGCTATACCGACAGAGTTCAATACAATGCCATAACCAGTGGGATATCGGGCCACGAGCACAGCAATCCTTTAAATTATGATCCCGCGGAAGCGTTTCATATCTATGCCTTTGAATGGACGCCTGACTATGTCGCCTGGTTTGTTGATGGCCTAGAAACCCATCGTCAGACTGGCAGCCATATAGACGATTTACATAGATACCAAAAATTAATGATGAATATCTGGCCTTCCACGTCTGTGAGTTGGGCAGGTGCCTTCAACGAAGCAGATTTGCCCAGTTATGCCTTTTATGATTATGTGACATATTACTACTATATGCCTGGCACAGGGAATACAGGGACAGACAACAACTTCATCCAATACTGGCAGGATGATTTTGAATCGTGGGATACGAATCGTTGGCAGAAAGCTGCCCACACCTGGGATACCAACAATTGCGATTTTATCCCGGATAACGCGGTAGTAACTGATGGGTACCTCGTACTGTGCCTGACGACTCCAGGGAATACAGGGTATCATGGTCCGGCACTATCTACTGAGGATGATCATGGGGCTATTCCAACTGGCTTTTATTTATCACCTGCTTACCCAAATCCATTTAACGGGGAAGTCAGACTTGCTCTCGAAACACCGGATACAGCTAATTTAACCATGAGTATTTATGACGCGACTGGTGGCTTAAAGTATCACGTAGCTCTTCCAGATGATGGTCGAGAACATCATTTCATGCACTGGGATGGTCGTGATCAAAGCGGTGAACTTCTGGCGAGCGGAGCCTACATCGTACAGGTGAGTTCCCCAAATCGACAAACCAGCCAAAAAGTGGTTTTGCTAAAATAATGATTTCTCGATATCATATATTGCTCATTGGGGTCGTCGTTTGCTCTATTTTCTGGGCCTGCGAAGAAGCAGCGGTTGAGCAGGAACAGGATCCCAGCGAATCTCCCTATTTTCGTCAGGGATGGACACTCACCTGGCAGGATGAATTTGACTCAGCAAGTGTAGATGATTCAAAATGGAATATTGCCGACGGTCACTGGTCCCACAATGGTGAATTACAATATTATGCTCCTGATGAAGTATACATTCATGAAGATGCACTGCGCATACGCTCACGCTACCGTCCCTATAATGGTCAGGAATTTACATCAGGGCATATTGAATCAATATACTATCAACGTTATGGACGTATAGATATCCGGGCAAAAATGCCTGGAACCAGGGGCCTGTGGCCTGCTTTATGGCTCCTACCTACTTCAAGAGGATGGCCACCTGAAATTGATATCCTTGAACTCCTCGGTCATGAGCCCAACACAATTCATATGTCAAACCACTGGGGACCCCTTACTGATGGGAAATCGCCATGGGAACTGGGGCAAACTCGAACAGGTGGGTTTACTGGTCCTGATTTCAGTGAGGATTTTCATTTATTCAGCCTGGAATGGACAGCGGATACACTCCAGTGGCTGGTAGATGATACAGTTAGATTTGTGAGTACATCAGGGATTCCGCATGAACCGATGTATCTTATTATGAATACTGCTGTCGGTGGTGACTGGCCTGGAAGCCCTGACGGTACAACTTCTTTTCCACAATATCACGATATTGACTACGTAAGATTTTATGAGCACAATGAAGAAAATTAGTATCATACTTATCCTGATTATGCTCGCCACAATCCCGCTGGCAGCCTTCGTCCATTCTGAAGGTCATAATATGGTAGACGCAGATGGAAATCTTGCTTTGATGAAGGGGATGGGACTGGGGGGCTGGCTGGTACCCGAGGGCTATATGCTGCATACCATCTCTCAATCACCTACAACCATACGCAATGATATCATTGATGTGGTGGGAGAATCAGGAGCTGACCAATTTTACGCTGCCTATCATGAGAACTATGTGACTCGGGAAGATATTGCAGAATTGGCAGAATGGGGTTTTGATCATGTGAGGATGCCATTTCATTACAATATGTTTTCCCCTTATCGTGGGGTTTGGAGTGAGTGGGGCTTTGAAGTCACTGATTCACTTATTGCCTGGTGTTCCGATGTAGGCATGCACGTCGTCTTAGATATGCACTGTGCACCTGGTGGCCAAAATCATGGACCCATTAGTGATAGTGATGGAACAGCACGCCTCTGGTTAGCCGATTCCAACAAGGCCCACACCATTGAAATCTGGGAAGCTATTGCCCAACGCTATGTTGATGAACCCTGGATTGGTGGATATGACCTTCTCAATGAACCTGTCCTTCCTCAAGGGGTGACTGCTCAGGAATTTCGATCCCTGTATGTGAGTATTCGCAATGTCATTAGAGCAGTAGATGATAATCACATCATATTTATCGAAGGTAACTGGTATGCCACTGATTTTAATGGGTTAACACCGCCCTTTGATATCAACATGTCATATAGTTTTCATAAGTATTGGAGTGTTAATGATCAAAGCTCTATCCAAAGCTATATCAATATGCGCGGTGCCCACAATGTCCCGTTATGGATGAGCGAAACCGGCGAAAATTCGAACACCTGGTTTTATGAAGCTGTTCAGCTGTTTGAAGCGCACGATATTGGATGGTGCTGGTGGACAACCAAAAAATTTGAAACGATTACCTCTCCTTATTCTGCCACACTCCCAGCCAATTGGGATATGTTGCGCAATTATTGGCAGGGGACAAGTCCCCGGCCCAACGCTCAAACTGCCCTGGCAATTCTGATGGAATTTGCCGACAATCTTAAAACTGAAAATTGCTCTTTCAGTCCTGGTGTCGTAGCATCCTGGTTCAGTCCGGATTATGCTTCTCAAAGTTTACCCCTCAAGGAGCATATTATCCCGGGAACCATCCTGACAGCTGATTATGATATCGGTGCCCAGGGCGTGGCTTATCTAGATGATGTCTATGAGACAGTACACTGGGATAATTATACTGCCTGGAACAACGGTCACCAGTATCGCAATGATGGTGTAGATCTACAAATTGAGTCCTCTGGTATCCCAAATGTGGGCTGGGCAACTCAGAATGAATGGATGAATTACACATTTACCGCTGAATATGGTGGCATCTATGATTTGAGTATTGAGTGTGCCAGTACATCCTATTCAGGGCAGATCAGGTTATTTCTGGATGGTGAAGTTTTAACCACCATTAATGAAACTCCCATCACGGGCAGTTGGACCACCTACACACCGCTAGTGGTCGAAGGATTAGACATCCCCATCGGTGAGCATGAATTGAAACTAAAAATATTGGCATCAGGTCCCAATCTGAGAGCCATGGATTTTACCCTGGATTCCGTCCATACTTATCCAGAGATACCCAATTCATTCACCTTGGGACAAAATTTTCCCAATCCTTTCAACGCAGGCACCAGTATTCCAGTCACAACGATGACAGAAGCACCTTTGAAGATTGAGTTATTGGATATCATGGGTCATCAGGTAAAAACATTTGAGATTGAGCAAAATAGTAGCCCAACTGTATACTGGGATGGTGTAGATATTGATGGAAATTCCGTCCCGGCAGGTGTATATCTATATCGGGCATCTGTCGCTGATAACCCGCAAGTTAGAAAAATGATCTATCTTCCTTGATATTGATTGGGGTGAGTTCAAAATATCAGGAATATATTTTTGAACTTTTAACAAAAGGATTATGATATAATAGCGTCTCATGCTTTGTAAGCTGATTAGAGTCAATTTTAAGGAATTTGGTATCTAGATGAATGTAAAGCACACTAAAATGACAACATACATGGTTCTCGGATCAGTCCTGATTCTAGTGCTCATTTTTATTCCGTTTCCACAAGGTGCATCGCTGAAGGCCCTGGTTAGCGCTTCGAATCAATTTCAAGTTTTGTCAAGTGGGAGTGGCACTTACTCGACTGTATTAAAGGATTTATGGAAGAATCAGACGCTTAACTCCAGTAGTATGGTTCCTGATCGTGGTGGTATGATAGCCTATAAGGCCAATTCAGCCATTTCTCAGGGCGCTGTTGTGGCTGGAGATACACTGGGCTGGCTGTACTCTTCAACGCTCTCAGATAGGATTGTTAGCCTTGAAGGCAATATCAACACACTGAAAGCCTCTCTGGAGTTTGAACGATCAGGTAACAAGGCCACCGAAGTTCGTGCTGCCAGACTTCGTCTTACTTACGCAGAGACCAGACTTGAAGAGCAACAAAAAATACTTGAACGCACGAAGAGCTTACTGGATAGTAAAGTTATTCCTCAGCAGGAATATGACCTGGAGATACGTCGGGAACGTCTCGATGTAATTAGAGTATCTATTGCTGAAGCTGACCTGGGATCTGCTCTGAGTGGTGCCCAGACGAGAAAACTGGATGTCTTCCGCTCCCAGATAGCCGATGAAGAAACCAAACTAGCCCTCGCTCGTGATGTACTGGCACAAATGACATTTATTAGTCCCATCACCGGACAACTATTCTTTCCCTTAGCTGTAGATACTCTACTCACTATTGAACAGGTCGATACATTGATTGTAACCCTGCCCATACAGGGCGGATCGCATAACAGAGTTGACTGGACATCACAAGTCTACTTGAAGGGTCCTGATTTCGAGCTGAGAATTACCCCGGAGCAGATGCAAGTTGATGATCGCATCCTCAGGGTAGGAGGTGAGCAGCTCATCCTGGTTCGTATTAGAATTGACAATACCGCAGGACTGCTGGTACCGGGTCAACTGTTGGAAGCCTCGGTAGATTTCACTGCCAAAAGTGTTTTTCAAATGCTGAGAGAAATGCTCTAGGATAGTAAAGATGCCAGGACGTCAAGAAGATAAGTATGTCATCCCCATTTACTCCATGGATGAGATTCGTCGTGAAATTGCCCCCTATGTGCGTCCTGATAACCATCGAGCATTGCAGGAATCCAATATTTATGAAATACGTTCCATATATTTTGACACCTTCGAGCTGAGGGATTATTACGAAAAGCATGCTGGGCTTCAGATGCGCAAGAAATTGCGGGTCAGAGGATACAACACCTTAACCGAAAACAGTGAAGTGTTTCTGGAGATCAAGTGGAAAAATAATACCTTTATTTCCAAGGATCGCACGCCTGTGAAGTATGCTGATGTGGCCAACCTGCTAGCGGGAGGAGATCTGGAAAAATATATCCCTTACCGCAAGGACTTCCCCAACTCACAGGAAAAGGCCAGTAAATTTCTATTCTATTTAAAACGGAGCTCACGGGTTCCAGTGAATCTGGTGACTTATACTCGGGAAGCCTTTATTGGCAAATTTAATCATTCCGATCGTGTCACTTTTGATAGCAATATTCGCTCAATGATGTTTCCTGGCCTGGATGATCTATATGAAGAGGAACGGCTAGTTACTTTTCTGGATAGCGAGTTTGTGTTGGAGTTTAAATCAGAGAACCCTATGCCCGAATGGTTCAAGCGGATCATTCGTAAGTACAATCTCAAAAAGCAGGCTTTCTCCAAGTACGTGAGGGGGATAGATACCCATTACCGTCATGTGGGAGATTGTACAAAACGTGAAATTATTTCCATGAGTCACTATTAGAAAGAACACCTATGCAACCATTTGAATTACAATCACTTATGGATATGAATATTCGCACTGGCGATGTGCTACTCAACTTATTGGTAGCATTTTTGTGTGGATTGGTCATTGCCCAAACCTATAGAATGACTTTTGGCGGTGCTTCATACTCAAAAAGTATTTCCAACTCTCTCGTCGTATTGGCCATGATCACCACTGTGGTCATTATTGTTATCGGTAATAATCTGGCCCGAGCATTTGGTCTGGTGGGTGCCATGTCAATTATTCGATTTCGCACAGCGGTGAAAGACCCCATGGATATTGTCTTTATTTTCTTTTCTCTGACTATTGGTCTGGCTGCTGGTGTGGGATTAGCTCAAATCGCTATTATCGGTACCTTGAGTATCAGTGCAGTTCTATTGGTCATGAGCAAAATCGGC
>Ga0307989_1001489_pt1 | contig 12454 bp, 14 predicted proteins | sample EllFjometagen185_FD_203164 | JGI IMG/M metagenome (GOLD analysis project Ga0307989, IMG submission 203164) | Marine microbial communities from Ellis Fjord, Antarctic Ocean - #185 | ecosystem: Environmental > Aquatic > Marine > Unclassified | place: Southern Ocean | collected 2014-10-08 | reverse complement strand
TAAGTATCCTAATGACTGTTTAGTTGATAGTAAAAAAATTTCAGGGATATTGATAGAAAATTCAGGCCCAAACAAATTGGATTATTTGATAATTGGAATTGGTATTAATGTTAATCAATTAGATTTCGGAGAATTAAACATTAAGGCAACATCCATGAAAAGCATATTGGGAGAAAAAATTCTAGAAAGTGATGTTCTTGATGAGTTTTTAAGAATATTTAATGCTATTTTAAATACTGATTATACCGATATATTTAATGAATATATCGACAACTCAATAGTAATCAATAAAGAGATTAATTATCAAAATATGAAATACGTAATTAAAAGTATAGAACAAGATGGAACTATTATTATTAGTAATAAAACTAGTGAGCACCGAGTTGCATATAGTGAAATTAGTTTAAAGGAATTTTACTAGTGAATAGACTTACTGTCAAGGAAATGAGCCTTGTTGCTCTATTTCCAGCTATGATGGCAGCTACAGCAGGAATAGCTATTCCTTTTGGGGGATTACCCGCAATAACCTTACAAACGATTTTTGTGTTTATGGCAGCTTTGACTTTGGGTCCAAGACTCGGAAGTCTCAGTATGATCATATATGTTTTCATGGGTTTGATAGGCTTACCTGTTTTTGCAAATTTCAGAGGAGGACTTGGAGTAATAACAGGAGGACATGGTGGATTCATAATAGGTTTCATATTTAGTGCATATTTAGTGGGGATAATGAAGAATATAAATTTTCTAAATAAGCTAATGGGGTATAGATTCCTTACATTGGTGCTTGGAAATGTGGTAATTTATTTGTTTGGAGCTTCATACATTGCATATCTAACAAACACAAGTTTACCTAGTGTTTTAGCATCTTTCACACAATACTTACCAGGTGATTTTATAAAAATAATCATTGTTTTATATGTCCACTCTCGCATACGTCCTCACTTATCATATGAGGGGTCATAAATATGAAAAACAATTTTAAGTTTTGAACTTCAAAATAAATTGACAAGTACAATAAATAAGGTTAAAATAAATAGAATTAAATATATAAACAAGGAGGTATTACTATGATTTTTAAAAAAGTAAAACTAATAATCGTTGAAGAATTAGGTGTGGAAGCTAGTGAAGTTACTTTAGAGGCAAGCATTTCTGATGATTTAGGGGCAGATTCTTTAGATGCGGTGGAATTAATTATGGCAATTGAAGATGAATTTGATATTAAAGTAAGCGATGAAGCAGCACAGGCTTTTGAAACGGTACAACAAATTGTAACGTTTATTGAAGGTGCAAAGTAAAGATTTTCACATGAAAATCTTTACTTATTTTTTTACAAAATATATGATTTGATAATCAAAGTTTTTTGGAGGGAAAATTATGGACTTAAGACAAATAAAAAATTTAATGAAAGAATTTGAAGATTCTAAAATTCATAAACTAGAAATTAAAGATAATGAATTTTCTATAATGTTAGAAAAAGAAAATAATAATACTATTGTCTCTTCTCCTTCTTTCGCCCCTGTGGGTTCTTTCACTGACAATTCAGTCGTGAAAGCACAGGAGTCTAAAGATGAAGAGACAGAAGTTAATAATAATTTGTTAGTTAGATCACCACTTGTGGGGACTTTCTATCAATCGCCATCACCTGATAGTGAAACTTTTGTAAAAGTTAATCAAAAAGTAAACAAAGGAGATGTTTTGTTTATTGTTGAAGCAATGAAAGTAATGAATGAAATAACTTCGCCTGTTAATGGTACTGTTGTTAGTATAAATATTAGAGATACTAGCATGGTTGAATTTGATGAAATTGTAATGGAGATTAAAGAATAATGTTTCAAAAAATTCTAATTGCAAACAGAGGAGAAATCGCTGTAAGAATTATCAGGGCTTGTAAACAGATGGGAATTGAAACTGTGGCTATTTATTCTGTCGCAGATAAAGACAGCTTACATGTACAAATTGCAGATGATGCTGTATGTGTTGGTGGTGCAAAAAGTAATGAATCATATTTGAATATGGAAAATATAATATCTGCTGCAATTAGTAAAGGAGCAGAAGCAATACACCCTGGGTTTGGATTTTTAAGTGAAAATAGTAATTTCGCTAATCTTTGTCACGAATGTGGAATTCGTTTTATTGGACCTAGTGGTAATGTAATTGATCAAATGGGAAACAAATCTAAAGCGCGTGAAATAATGATTAAAGCAGGTGTTCCTGTAGTTCCTGGAAGTAAAGGAGCAGTAAAATCATTAGATGATGCAAAAGTAGTAGCTTTGGATATTGGATTTCCTATTTTAATTAAGGCCAGTGCAGGTGGAGGCGGACGTGGAATGCGAGTTGCTAATAACATGGATGAGTTTGACACTGCGTATGAAACTGCGAGAAGCGAAGCTTTAAACGCTTTTGGAGATGGTACGATGTATTTAGAAAAATATGTTATCAATCCAAAACACATAGAGTTTCAAATTATGGCAGACAAATATGGTAATGTTGTTCATCTTGGTGAAAGAGATTGTTCAGTTCAAAGAAGAAACCAAAAAGTATTGGAAGAAGCACCTAGTTTGATAAGTGAAGATTTACGCGTAAGGATGGGTAATGCTGCAATACTTGCTAGTAAAAGTGTTAACTATGAAAATGCAGGTACGATTGAATTTTTATTAAGTGGAGAAGACTTTTATTTTATTGAAATGAATACTAGAATTCAAGTTGAACACCCAGTAACTGAAATGGTTACTGGAATAGATCTTATTAGAGAACAAATAAATGTTGCTGCAGGCAAAAAACTAAGTTTTAAACAAGAAGATATCGTTTTAAAAGGACATAGTATTGAAGTGAGAATTAATGCTGAAGATCCTAAACAAGGATTCAGACCAAATCCTGGTAAAATTAGTATCCTCCATGTACCTAGTGGGAACGGTATTAGATTTGATAGTTTTATATATAGTGGATACTCTATTCCACCGTATTATGATTCAATGCTAGGTAAAGTTATTGTTCATGGTGAGAATAGAACAGATGCAATAAATAAGATGAAGGCAACACTAGAAGAATTAATAATTGGCGGAGTAACTACCAATCAAGAATTTTGTTATATGATTTTGAATAACGCAGACTATGTTAGAGGTAAATTTGATACTGGGTTTATTGGAATGAAAATTGATAGTTTATTGGAGTATGATGAATAATGAATGATTTAATTAAAACATTTGAAGAAAGAAAATCATCAAAAAATAAATTCAAAATTCAAAGAACAATAAGCAAAAATTCTAGTGTGAAAATGGATGTTCCAAAAGGACTATATGAAAAATGTCCTAAATGTAAGGAAACTGTAAATATGAAAGCTACAGTTGAAAATAATTTTATTTGTAGAAACTGCGATGAACATTTTAGAGTTAGAGCAGTTGATAGAATTAAAATCACTGTGGACAGAGGAACGTTTGTAGAAAAAGGGCATGGATATATAACTTTAAATCCTTTATTTCAGGATGGATATGAAGAAAAAATAGCATCGTATAAAGAAAAAACTAATCTAGATGAAGCATACATTTATGGTTACGCTGAAATAAATGGTATGCCTACAGTTATCGGAGTTATGGATAGTTATTTCCTAATGGGGAGTATGGGCAGTGTTGTTGGTGAAAAGGTTACTAAAAGTTACGAATATGCAATCTATAAGAAATTACCAATAATTATATTTACAGCTTCAGGGGGAGCAAGAATGCAAGAAGGTATTTTCAGTTTAATGCAAATGGCAAAAACTAGCGCTGCGGTATATAGACATGCAGAACAAGGTCTTTTGTATATTAGCGTGCTAACTAACCCTACTACTGGAGGAGTAACTGCTAGTTTTGCATCTTTAGGAGATATTATTTTAGCTGAACCAAATGCACTAATTGGGTTTGCTGGGCCACGTGTTATTGCACAAACAATTAATCAAAAACTACCAGAGGGATTTCAGCGTGCTGAATTCTTAGAAGAAAAGGGTTTTGTTGATCAAGTTGTTCATAGAGATTTAATGAGAGACACTCTTGGAAAACTTCTATTGTTTCATAGGAGGTATCAATAATGGATATACTCGCTAAAGAAAGAAAAGTAAGAGAATTGGAAAGTAAAATTTCTGAGCTAGATAGTGAAGATTTAATAAAAAAACTTAAAAATGAAATAAAGAATTATAAAGAAGAATCTATGACTAATTTAAGTGCGTGGGACAGAGTGCTTTTAGCTCGTCATCAATTAAGACCAACTTCACTTGAATTTATTAATTATATGTGTGATGATTTTATTGAATTACATGGAGATAGATTATATCGAGATGACAAATCAATCATTGCAGGAATTGGAAATATAAGTGGAAATGTAGTTACGATTATTGCGCAACAAAAAGGGAAAAACCTAGAAGAGAACTTAACAAGAAATTTTTCTATGCCACACCCTGAGGGATATCGTAAAGCTTTAAGATTAATGAAACAAGCTGAAAAGTTTAAACGACCAATAATTACTTTGATTGACACACCAGGTGCTTATCCTGGATTAGAAGCAGAGGAACGAGGACAAGGTGAGGCAATTGCTCGTAATTTATTAAAAATGAGTGCGTTAACTGTTCCAGTTATCGCAGTTATAATTGGTGAAGGTGGAAGTGGTGGAGCTTTAGCTCTTGGAGTTGCTAATACTATGCTCATGCTTGAAAATTCTATTTACTCAATTTTAAGTCCTGAGGGCTACGCAACAATCCTTTGGAAAGATTCATCTTTAGCTAAGGAAGCCGCAGAAGTTATGAAGTTAACTAGTTTTGATTTAGAAGAATTTGGAATTATTAATAGAATTATCAAAGAACCTCTTGGTGGGGCTCATTTTAATAAATTAGAAACATTTGAAAATACAAAACAAGCAATTCTTGAAGAACTGCATAAACTAAAGAGATTTACTGGGATTGAACTTAGAGATAAAAGAATCGAAAAATACCGTAATTTTGGATTTTTCCAACGATTCAACTATGACAACCTGAAAGGTGTGAAATAATGATATATACAAAAATAATGGGTACTGGAAGTTATGTTCCATCAAAAGTAATAACCAATGAAGAATTAAAAAGATTTGTAGATACAAATGATGAGTGGATACAATCTAGAACGGGAATTAAAGAACGACATATAGTTACTGACCAAGGAACTACTGATTTAGCATATGAGGCTAGTCTTAAGGCGATTAAAGATTCAGGAATAAATAAGGATGATATTGATTTAGTAATTGTCGCAACTGTTACTCCTGATAATTATTTTCCTGGTGTAAGTAATTTACTTCAAGCTAGACTTGGATTAAAAGAAATAATGACCTTTGATGTCAACGCTGCATGTAGTGGATTTATATATGCTTTAAATATCGCAGACAAAATGATTAAAAGTGGAGCTTATAAAAATGCACTTATTGTTGGGGCAGAGACTCTAACTAGACTAACTGATTGGCGTGACCGAAATACTTGTGTTTTATTTGGAGACGCAGCGGGAGCCATGATTATTAGTAGAAGTGAAGAAAATAAAATACAAGATATTGTTTGTGGTTCTAAAGGGGATGTTGATGATTTATTAATATGTAATAATGTTAATATTAAAGATCCTGAAGTTAATGCTGCAAGTGTTCAAGATCACATTCATATGAAAGGCGCAGAAGTATTTAAGTTTGCGACTAGAATTTTACCTAAAACTGTAAATGAATTGCTAGATAGGAATGGAATTAAATTAGATGATTTAGATCATATTGTAGCACACCAAGCTAACGAAAGAATAATTGGAAAAGCTGCTAAAGATTTAAAGTTTGGAATGGATAAAATGTTTTTAAATATTGGTAGATATGGTAATACTAGCGCAGCTAGTGTACCATTAGCAATAGACGAAGCTATAAAATTAAATGTACTTAAAAAGGGAGATAAGTTTATCACAGTTGCCTTCGGTGGAGGGTTAACATGGGGTGGAGCACTTATTGAGTTATAGGAGAGAAAATATGAGTGATTTAAGAGATTTATTGAATGTAAAATATCCAATCATCCAAGGTGGAATGGCGAATATAGCTACGCATGTACTTGCGTCAGCTGTTAGTAATGCTGGTGGATTTGGTCTTATAGGATCAGGTGGTTGGGACGTAGATAGAGTAAGGGATGAAATTAGAAAAACAAAGGCTTTAACTGATAAACCTTTTGGTGTAAATATTATGTTAATGAGCCCTCATGCTTTAGCTATTAGTGATATGGTAATTGAAGAAGGGGTTAAAGTTGTAACAACTGGAGCAGGTAACCCTGGTATTTATATGGAAAAGTGGAAAAAGGCAGGTATGATTGTTATTCCTGTTGTTCCTAGTGTAGCTTTTGCGAAACGATTGGCAAGGACTGGAGCTGATGCTTTAATAGTTGAAGGTACTGAAGCTGGTGGACATATTGGAGAAATTACAACGTTTACACTTGTACCTCAAGTTTGTGATGCTGTGGATATTCCAGTAATTGCTGCTGGAGGTATTGCTGATTCAAGAGGACTTGATGCTGCATTTGTTCTAGGTGCAAAAGGAGTTCAAATTGGGACTGTTTTATTAGCTAGTACAGAATGTCCGGTCCATGAAAATTATAAGAAAAGAATTGTACGTGCTAAAGATACTGATACTGTAGTTACTGGTAGAGGAACTGGTGCACCTGTACGAGTTATTAAAAATAAGATGTCAAGAAAATACATGGAATTAACTAAAAATCCAGACATTTCATTAGAGGAAATTGAAGTGTTAACTTTAGGTTCTTTGAGTAAAGCTGTATTTAATGGTGATATGGAAAATGGGAGTATAATGGCTGGACAAAGTTCTGGACTTGTTAGAGATATTAGAAGCATTAAAGAAATACTAGAAGACATATTTGTACCAAGTAGAGTAAATCAGGGGAAACTCTAAATGAAAACTGTGTTTATGTTTTCAGGACAAGGATCTCAGTATCTAGGTATGGGGAAAGAATTATACGATACCTATGAAGTTGCAAAAAATGTATTTGATCAAGCTGATCAAATACTGGGATATAGTATTACAGGTATTATGTTCAATGATGAAGAATTGCTTAATGATACGCTATACACTCAAGTTGCAATGTTTACATTATATGTTGCTATTCTTGAAGTGTTAAAAGAAGAAGGAATTGAAAGTGAGTATTCTTGTGGTTTATCTTTGGGTGAATATGGAGCTTTATATTATAGTGGTGTATTTAATTTTGAGACAGGACTTAACATCCTTGAAAAAAGAGGATTATTTATGAGTGAGGCTGCTTTAAATACTACAGGGTTAATGAGCGCAATTATTGGTATGGAAGCTGATAAGTTATTAGAATTAATTGAAGGTGTTGAAGGTTATGTTAAAATAGCAAATTATAACACATATGGACAACTAGTAATAAGTGGCCAAGAAACCTCTGTTCTAGAAGTAAATGAAAAAGCATTAAGAGACGGTGCGAAAAGAGCAATAGTTTTAAATACTAGTGGACCTTTTCACACTGACTTAATGGTTGAAGCAATGGATAAGTTTAAAGAATATTTGGATGGTATTGAATTAAGTGAACCAAACAAAAAGTTATTGATTAATATAACTGGTGATTTTTATACTAAAGACTTAAAACACACAATGGTATCACAAATAACTAATAGTGTTATGTTTTATCAAATGATTGAGAAATTAATTAATGATGGTGTAACTACATTTATTGAAATAGGGCCTAAGAAGACACTATCAGGATTTGTTAAAAAGATTGATCGTAAGCTTCATATATATAATGTTGAAAACAAATTGAGTTTAGGGAAATTATTAAGTTTCCTAAAGGAGGACTAAAATGTATTCGTTTAAAGGAAAAACAGTAATAGTTACTGGTGGAAATACAGGAATTGGAAAAGAAATTTGTACTCAGTTTGCTATGAAGGGTGCTAATGTAGTAATTAATTATTTATTTGAAGAAGAACTAGCATACGATCTTCTAAATCATGTTGAAAATATAGGTGTTAAAGGGATGATTATCAAAGGAGATGTTAGTAATTTTATCGAGTCTAAATTTATAATTGAAGAAGCTATTAAGACATTTGGTAAAATTGATATTTTAGTAAATAACTCAGGTATCACTAGAGATAATTTAATGATGAGAATGAGTGAAGAAGAATTTGATAGTGTGATTAACGTGAACCTAAAAGGGACATGGAATATGTGTAAACATATAACAAGACATATGATGAAAAATAGAACTGGTAAAATCATAAATATTTCAAGTGTTGTTGGAATAATTGGTAATGCTGGTCAATCTAACTATGTTGCTAGTAAAGCTGGAATTATTGGTCTTACAAAATCACTTGCTAAAGAGTTTGGTGCTAGAGGTGTTACTGTGAATGCGGTAGCTCCAGGGTTTATTCAAACTAAAATGACTGATAGTTTAACAGAAGATGTGAAAGACAGTTATACTAAACAAATACCACTTCAACGTTTTGGAACCTCGACTGATATTGCAAACACAGTTTTATTTTTAGCTAGTGAAAAAGCTAGTTATATTACTGGGCAAGTTATTAGTGTGAATGGCGGAATGATTTAGTTGAAATTACGTCCGCTTATTATTAATGGTAAAACCGTTGAATTTCCTATTATCCAAGGTGGTATGGGTATAAGAATTAGTTTAAGCAAGCTTGCAAATGCTTGTATTAATAGTGGTATAGTCGCAACTATTAGTGCTGCTCAAGTTGGGTTCCTTAATAAAAACTTTAGAAAAGATCCTATGGGTGAAAATTTTAAAGAACTAAAAAAAGAAATTGATAAGATTAGATCTGTTAATCCTGATGGCATTCTTGGAGTTAATTTAATGCATGCTATTACTCATTTTGAAGAGTATGCTTCTTTCTTAGCTAAACAAGATATTGATTTTATATTAAGTGGAGCTGGACTCCCTCTTGATTTACCTGAATATTTAGTAGATTCAAAAGTAAAAGGGGCTTTTATTGTGAGTAGTGCTAGAGCTGCAAAAATATTACTAAAAAGCTGGGATAGAAGATATAACTACATGCCTGAGTTTGTTGTTTGTGAAGGTCCACTTGCTGGTGGGCATTTAGGCTTTAGTAAAGAAGACATGGAAAGCGGAAATGTAAAGTCGCTTCAAGATATAGTCAAAGAGACGAAAGAAATCGTTAAAGTTTACGAAGAGAAATTCGGAGTAACTATTCCAATAATTGCTGGTGGTGGAGTTCATGATGGAGCCGACATGGCTAGAATGTTAAAGGTTGGAGCTGATGGTGTTCAGATTTCTACTAGATTCATCGCAAGTCATGAATGTGATGCTCATATAGACTACAAAATGATGATAGTAAACTCAAAGGAAAAAGATATTGTTAGAGTGAGTAGCCCTGCTGGTCTTCCTGGGAGAGCTGTTAAAAACTTTTTAACCGAAAAACTAAAGAATGAAAATATAGAAGTAAGTTACTGTGTTGATTGTTTAAAAACATGTAAGAAGGTAGGAATACCTTATTGCATAACTGAACAACTTGGTAATAGTAGTGCAGGTGATGTTACCGGATTAATATTTACAGGTGCTAAAGCTTACTTAATTAATAAACTTGATTATGTTGAGAATATTGTAACTGAAATTATAAATGAATGTAAATTAGAACTGAATTTTAATGGAGGAAATTAAATGAAAAGAAGAGTGGTAATTACTGGGCTTGGAGCGATCACTCCACTTGGGAATAATGTTGAAGATTCTTGGAACAATGCAAAAGCTGGTAAAAACGGAATTGATTTTATTACTAGATATGACAAACAGTTAACAGAAGTAAAGATTGCTGGTGAAGTTAAAGACTTTGATTTCGTTGGGTTCTTTGGAAGAAAACAGGTTAAGAGATTAGATAGATTCGTGCAGTTAGGATTAATTGCTTCTAAGGAAGCTGTTGAAGATTCAAAAATAGATTTTGATGAAATAGATAGAGACAGAATGGGTGTATATTATGGAAGTGGTATTGGTGGACTTGAAACTATTGCTGATCAAGAAGATAAAGCAAAAGTTAGAGGATATGACAGACTGAGTCCATTCTTCATTCCAAGTGCAATTATAAATATTGCATCTGGTAATATAGCTATAGAATACGGCATAACAGGTATTGCCACTTCTAGTGTTACTGCTTGTGCTAGTGCTGCCAACTCAATGGGAGAAGCATTTAGGGCCATTAGAGACGGTTATTTAGAATTAGCGTTGACTGGTGGGACCGAAGCAAGTGTAATTCCTCTTGGAATTGGTGGGTTTAGTGTAATGATGGCTTTGAATAAAAGTAATGATCCAAGTTACGCTAGTATACCATTTGATAAAAACAGAAGTGGATTTGTAATGGGTGAAGGTGCGGGAACTATTATTTTAGAAGAATATGAACATGCGAAAGCACGTGGTGCTAAAATATATGGTGAAATGATTGGCTATGGTGCAACCTGTGATGCTTATCATATTACTGGTCCGAATCCTGAGGCTACAGGAGCGAAAAAGTGCATGGAGATGGCAGTAAATGATGCAGGTATTAAATTTGAAGATGTGGATTATATTAATGCACATGGTACCTCGACTCCATTGAATGATAAAACTGAATCATTAGCTATTAAAAAGGCTTTTAATGAGCATGCATATAAACTAAGTATTTCTAGTACAAAGAGTATGACTGGACATTTACTTGGGGCAAGTGGAGCTATTGAGGCTATATACTGTATTTTAGCTACAAGAGATAATTTTGTTCCTCCAACCATTAATAGTAAAGAATTTGATGAAAATATGAATTTAGATTATACTGTGGGTGTAGGTAAAGAGAAAGTAGTTAATGTTGCGATTAGTAATAGCCTTGGTTTTGGTGGTCATAATGCAACTATTGCTTTTAAGAAATATAGGGGTGAGTAAATATGTTATTAAACAGTAATCAAATACAAGAAATAATTCCACATAGATATCCTTTTTTATTAATTGATAAAGTGATTGAACTGGAACCAGGTAAAAGTTGTACTGCGATAAAGAATGTATCAGTTAATGAGATGCAGTTTATGGGTCATTTTCCAGATGAACACGTTATGCCAGGTGTTTTAGTAGTTGAAGCATTGGCTCAAACAGGAGCTGTTTGTATTTTATCGTTACCTGAAAACAAAGGTAAGATTGCATATTTCGCAGGAATTGAAAAATGCAAGTTTAAACGTAAGATAATACCTGGAGATACTATTAGATTAGAAATAGAAATTATAAAACAAAGAGGACCTATCGGAATTGGAAGTTGTAAAGCAATAGTTGATGGAGAAATCGCTGTAATTGCTGAACTAAAATTTGCTGTAGGAGTATAAAAGTATTTAAGATGTTAGGATTACTTTTGTTAGTAATTTTGCATCTTTTTATATTACAGTTTGAGCGCTAACTTGAGTAATTAAAGAGTATTTTCTGTAAACGCATACATTTTTACAAAACATGCTTTTTTGAAAAGTGGTTTTGTGCTATAATAAAATTAGTATGTATACAAAAGGAAGATGTCTATTGAGAAAATTACAAAAATTGATTAAGAGTTATCCCGACACGAAAATATTAGATGTCGGAACTGGAAATGGAAATTTCATTAGAGTATTAACAGGGCTTGATGATAACTTTGAAAGTATCATTGGTATTGATGTCTTAGATACAGCCATTACTGCTTGTAATGCAAATTTTAATGATGAAAGAATTAAGTTCATGAAAATGGATATTTTAGATTCGGGATTTGAAGACAATAGGTTTGACATTGTAAGTTTATCTAATAGTCTTCATCATTTACAAAATATTGGAGCAACTATATCCGAAATGGAAAGAATTTTGGCACCTGGAGGCATATTGCTTATTTGTGAAATGATGAATAATAACTTATCAAAGCCACAAAAAAGCCATTTACACATGCATCATTTTGCAGCTGAGATTGATAGAGAGGGTGGATCTGTACACCACGAGACTTTCACGGATAAAGAAATATTGAATCATTTAACTGTAAGTAGCAAATTAGATATTAAGGATGTATGGGAGTTTGTGACTCCCAAAACTGAAAAGATGAGTGAAAAAGAATCTGAATGGCTTTTTGAAACGATTGATCGTGTTCAATCAAGAATTGAAGGTTCTGAGAAAACTGAGTATTTCCGTAAAAAGGCTGATAAGATTAAGAAATACATTAGGAAATATGGATTTGATTCTGCGACTCAAATCATTGTGATTTTAGGAAAATGAAGCTACTAAAAATATTTGATAAACGGAGTAAAATGTTAGGTCATCAGCCAATTATTTATAGGGATGCAGTTAGAGCTATTATTTTAAGAAAAGGTAAAATATTATTGGTGTTTAGTGCACAGTCAAAAGAATATAAATTTCCTGGTGGGGGAGTAGAAGAATTAGAAGGTAGAGAAGGCGCCCTCAGAAGAGAAGTAATGGAAG
>Ga0307989_1001487_pt1 | contig 12470 bp, 9 predicted proteins | sample EllFjometagen185_FD_203164 | JGI IMG/M metagenome (GOLD analysis project Ga0307989, IMG submission 203164) | Marine microbial communities from Ellis Fjord, Antarctic Ocean - #185 | ecosystem: Environmental > Aquatic > Marine > Unclassified | place: Southern Ocean | collected 2014-10-08 | reverse complement strand
AACAAGATATTTCTCGACACCAGGCATTGCACATATTCTATGTACAGCTTCCTCCAATGCGAGAATTCCGGTGTCGTCGAGTGTTCCGTCTTCAGCTTGCTCACACTGGGATTCAAAGCCCTGGAAGGCAGCATTGACCATGAGGGTCAAACGAACCTCCTCCTCGGGAGAAGTTGCAGCTATTCCTTTTGCCAACTTGATCCATAATTCTGGTTGATCAATAAAATCGTGCATTAAGGCTTCTGGACTATTACTTCTAGATTTTTTCTCAGTACCCCGCATCTGCTTTGTGTTTTTATAAATCTTAAACCCCATAACTATAAACAGAACAATTGTAATTCCTGCGGCAAAGACATCTAATGTGCTCATGCGTTCCTCTCAAGCAAAAAGAGTTAAATACGTATCCAGTTTTAAGTTTAGGCTTGGACTATAACTTAAAACTTACTTAATGGACTAACTTGTAAACAAGTCCAGGATGTTTCCAAGGCCACTTGTCTCGGCTTTATATATTTCAGTATACTTGCAGTTCGTGCATGTAACCGTAGTAAATTTTTTATTCTGAACATCAAATATCTTTGAGAGTCCACCACCAGTGGCAGCGAACTGACCTGTTTCGTATTCAGTATGTTGGCATTTTAGGCATTGCCAGTTGCCATGTTGCATAGTTCCATTCCTTGTGTAGTTCTACCAGACAAACCTGAATTAAATAATCAAAATCTTTTAGTGTGGATGAATGTAGTTAATAGTTCCACTATCTCCAAATCAAGCCTTACTCCGCTTGAGTTGAACCAGCGTGGCACCAAGTGCAGCAATCCCCATTCCGATCCCTTCCTGGGTTGTGATCCGCTCATCGAGGAAAAACCAGGCGAGGAAAGCGATTTGAATGAGCATGGTACCATTGATGATACTGGACTCCATTGCCGAAATCGAGCGCAGTGTGTGATTCCAGAGTGTGAATGCAAAAGCAGTATTTACCACTGCAAGCCAGATCAGGTAAGCCCAATTCTGAGCTCCAATATGTGGGATTCCTGAGTAGATGAATCCTGTAACAAGCAATATGATGGAACCCACACCCATACTTATAAACGTGATAACAACAGGACTGATATTCCGCTGCCGATTGATATCACGGCCAAGAATTCCCGCTCCGGAATTCGCCAGAACACCAAAAGCCATTACAGCCAGGCCCAGTCCTTGATTCCCTTCAAATGATATTGGGAAGAAGTAAAAGAGGATGCCAATTATAAAAATTATTACTCCAGACCATTGCAGCCGACTCGGAATTTCGTTGATAAAAAGAACACCCATGATTGCTACCACAATGGGTGTAAAATTCAGCATAAGACTTACACTTATAGCCGGCAGGAGTGACAACCCCAAAAACTGCGTCCCTTGAGTGAGTGTGTAGAAGACGAAACCTAACAGAACCAGTTTACGCCACTGTAGAGAGGAGAGCCCCTTTATTTCATCCAGATACTTCTGTTTGAAGATGAAAGGGAGAAAACATAGAAATGCCAGAAAGTATCTTAGACCTGCAAAGGTAATGGGCGGGATTTCAGCCAGACCCCATTTGATGATGATAAATGAGGTAGACCAGAGAAAAGTCACCAGGAGTGCCTGAAGCACAGCAAAAACATGATGAAGTCGATGAGCGTTCATTTTTTTCCTGTTTTATTATTCATGCTTCGATTTTAGAGCTTGAAGAACGTCTTCCAATTCCGGGGGTGTTTCAGCATCTTTGAAATCTGATAAGCGCTTATAAATGTCTGCTGCGGCTAGGTGGAATCCTTCTGGTAAACCCGCAGCCTGGAAAGTCGAGGCAATTTCTTCCATTTCTCCAGAAAACCGCCAGGCTTTTGCCGTGACTCGTCTGAGCCGATTTTGGGTGCGTTCTGCGAAATCAGACCCATTTCGAGACCATTGTTTTTCAAGCGCTTCGCGTACGCCCATTTCATCAGCTGTGGCCATGATGGCACAGAGTAAAGCTGTGGACCCCTTGGTATAGGCGGCAAAGCTCATTTTTATTGCTGAAGCCTGGCCAATTTCAGTCCCCATGATTTCAGTTTCAAGAGGTCCATCATGAAAACAGGTCGCCACCTTTGAAGCCTCAATGCCGGCCAGATAAAGCCAGGTGCTCTGAGGTTCCCAGGCAGGACCTCCAATGATTCCTCCATCGACAAATTCACTGCCCTTCGAGTTCATCAACTGATGGATGGTTTTTGCCTTTTGAGGTGAGATGGCATTGACATCGGCGTATATGCCCTTGAATGAAGTACTGACTATTTGCTGAGCCACATCCACCGCTGCATGGGGTGGGCAAACTGATATGATTATAGAGCAGGTCTTACACATTTCGAGCAAGGACTTTAATTCAGAAAGGCCGTAAGCCGTTGCACGTTCTCTGGTCTTAGAACTTCTTCCCTCAGGCAGCCAGAAAACTTGATGACCACCAGCCTGGGCTGAGGCAGCCAGAGATATTCCCATGGCTCCTGGATGAAGTATACTGATTTTCATAAATATTCTAAATCCCCAACGTTTCATCTTGGGGAAGTTTAATCGGTGGGTCTTCGTCCAATTCCATCTCTGGATTTTCAACCAGGTTTTTGAGCAACTCGAGAGCTTTGATGCTGTAGAATCCATCATTAATACGCTCGTCAAAGCTATAACGAATGGTCATCATATCTTTTACGGCAGGTCGCCCCCGTTCATCCAGGGCCATGCGAGGCTCATTGCTACCCAGGGCCATAAAAATCGGGATATTGCCCCATTCATACAAATGATGATAGGCCGGTTGCAATCCGATGCTCCCCAAATTGGCGATAAAAATACTGCCAAACAATTCGTCTCCATCTATCATGAATCGAGGTAACCAACCAAAATGATTAAGTGTCTTAAGTAACCATGTAAAAAAGCTGACCATAAACATCGGCATTCGGAAAACCAGATCCATCTCTTTATCAGAAGTTGACTTAGCGCCTTCACGCCCCTTTTTGATACCACCCTGAATTTCCCTAACGGTCTCTTCGAAAGTCCAATCGGGGTCAATTTTTTTCTTCACCACCACAATAGGTGAATGATCACTCATTTCTTTCTTCATGGAGAAACTGATCCAGATTCCATCACGTTGGTAAATACGCCTACCTGCAACAAAACGATTCAAGTCTGGTCGCTTCTTTAATACCTGAGCGGATCTCCAGATGATCAAATGCAAAACGCTGGCTTTGAGACCTGTTTCCTTTGAAAAATCTTCTACAAACTTCCAGGCTTTTTCCACTTCTATATGCTGTTCATAATAGACTGTCGATTCAGCCCTGCCATGCATGAGAAAGGGCATGATTTTGCGGGTATTCGGTAAGTTATTTACAAATTTTCCATCAGGTCTCCAGCGAAAAGGCATACATACTCTCCCGGTTAATATTCAAGAATATAGCTAAACTGCATGGCACGTTCCAATGAACGCTCCTCGGCTCCCACATTTCTCCAGGTATAGGCAATGCTGGAAGAATTGTTGAGAGCAAACTGGAATCCCATATTCCAGGTGATTCCCACATCTTTTAAAAATACATGATCAAATTCAACAGTGGTCATGAAACGTCGGGTGATTTGCTGCTCCATACCCAAAAAGAAAAAGGTGTCTTCATTGCCATCATAATGAGCTGATGTATCATGATAGGCAAACAAATCTGTCGTTGCCAGCCCACCACTTAGCCGTCCACGACCAAGATGCAGTTTTTTGAATCGTTCATATTTATAGGATGCAACGACATAGGCATTCCGGGGAGGACTCCAACGGTTCTCGACCATCTCAACTGAATTGGTATCTGAAGTAACTGTCCAATATCTACTGTTACTCTCCGCCCCAATTGCCAATGAGGGGAAAACCTTCCCCTTCTGTTCCCAGAGACGAAACTTGGTACTGACGAAAGGCAATTCAAATCCAAATTCATCCATATCATGACCTAGGAATTGGTTGACTTGAAATTCAGCCCCGAACTCCCAGCGATTCCAGATACTCAGCGCACTGGCTACTCTCAGATTTCCTTGAGCATCATTTTGAATATCGAGTCCGATAAATCGATTCTGGATAACATCTGCGGTGGGGACATCAATCAATCTCCGTATACGAATGGGATAGGCCTTGGGTAATAGATGAAATTCTCCACCAACTTCGCCTGTGCGGTAATCTGATCCAGTCAATCGACGTGCACCGATGTAGCGCTTCATCCAATAATCTGTATCCATAGGAACCTCAGTAACCCCTACCGAACTGCTAGCATGAATCATCTTATCACTTCTCGTATAGACACCAACGTGACTAACCCCTTTACCCAGAGTATCAAAAAATATGAGGTCACCATATTGCAACTCATCTCGAGACACCTCGTCACCAACCGTGTATTGCATCCGCGAGGTCCGGGGAATGATGATGCCCTGATCGCGATAGACACCTGATGTAAAGCCGGAGCAATCCACGCCACGCCCAGGTTCGGTACCACCCCATTTGTATGGAGTACCCTTGTATTTATCAAAGGACTTTTCCATTTTGCTTTTGCTCAGATCATCATAAACGCCCACTTTCTGAGAACTACAGGCATTCAATAGAATGGTAATAATGACTATACTAATCGGTAAATTAACACGTCGCATCCAGGTGCTTTCCTCTTGTCTAAGGCTATGAAAATATACTAGAAATATAGTTGCTACCCAGAGGGGTGCAATAATGAGTTCTGATAATAAACTGAAGCAAAACTATTGTAGCTAATATTCCCAATCTGGATGGGGACTTGGTAAGCAAAGCACCTCATCAAGATCATTAAGAAGTTGGTCTGGCCCGCTCAATTTACCGGTGACTGATAAACCAGTGGCTGACCTGACGCCTAACCATAGACGCGTGAAGCTGCCAATATCAGCGTGGAGTGTTGGCAATGCTTCATCGAAACCGGTGGTGGCTTTTGAGTGGGGTCCGAGCTCAATTGTATACGCTCCAGCACATCCCCGCCATTCACGCTGCGAGTCGAGCAGTGCTTCCAAAGGGTCGCTGAGTTCAAGATTAAAACGTATCGCTCTTGAATTCAAGTGGGTGGATTTAATGCAGGCTTCCAGATTGCAGATTCTGGTCTGCCAATAGGCTGATGCTCTATTGATATGTTCAAAATTCGACTTCTCGGTCACAATCCTGGCTCTAAAGGGGTTCTTGATCAAATCCTGGAGTTGTATTCCGGCTGGTTCACGCATTTTGACCAGTCGGATTTGATCCCCCAGAGACTTTAACAATGCCATCAATTCAATAAATTGATCAGTGGTCTGAAATGCCAGAATATTAATAATAACGGGGCCAGGTTCACCCTTACTCGTGCCCCAGAAAAAATGAGTCAACTCACCCTTGGCTCCATCAGCATATCCCAGCCCAAAGCCTTTCTTGGTCCAGCCCAACTCAGCTTCAACAAATGACTCAGAAAATACCGTGACGCCACCGTGCTGCTGTTTTCGGTTTTGAAGTGCCCGGTGAATTTGCGGCTTATCCTCTGCCTGTAAACGCATGGGGGGTCTGATCTTTTGGTTAATAACAATATCTGCAGGGTCAAAACTCATCCAATGCTCATAACTGCCTGAGCCATATCCTAACTGATCATAAAAGCCTTGTTCAAAGATGCCTAAGGTGGAAACAATTGCACCAGCCTCAGCTTCCTCAGCAATGAGTTGTGCTGTCAGTTTTTTTGCCAGACCCTGTTTCCGGGATATTCTGCTGGTCGTTACAGATGTCACAACTGAAAGTGGCAAGTTTTCATTCAAATATCTAAGGTTACCGGGGTTTGCAGTAACCAGACATTCAGCGCTACCATCCAGGTCAGCAACCAGTGATCTTCCATCTTTAAGAAAGGCGTCCAGTATTTTTTCATCTGCACTATCTTCAATCCATTGAACCTCTCGCCAGATTCTTTGGGCTGCTTCAATATCTTTCACATGATCATATTTTCTAAATGTATACATTCAAGGGAGTCCCTTTAAATATCGTTGTTTGTTGCCCATCAGCTGCTTGAACAGCTGCTCTTGCGGTGGAGCAAAAAATATAGTGGTAAAGCAGTCTTGTGCAACATGCTGTTTTTGAGTCTATTAGCGTCAAAATCCATCACGGGCATTCAAACCTGAATAATAATATGGCTGTGGTCAGCTTCAAACCTGAGACCGCGGAAATATTACACAATTGCCTCAAAAACGTGTGAACATGATAAGCATATAAGTTTATAATTGTAAGATATGATGAAACAGTTTCAAGCCCGGGGTAGTCGCCAGAAATTTAAGCATAGATTGTATATTGCCACAATCGTGTCGCTTGCAGTTGTTATCGGCGTTTTTTCGGGGCTGTTTTATATGTCAAAAGACCTGCCCTCTCTGGATGAACTGGAACGTTATGATCCAGATCTTATCACCCGTATCGTCTCAGCAGATGATCAGGTAATCCAGGAACTTTTTACCACGCAACGAACCCTGGTAAAGTCCAATGAGATTCCTCCTCATGTAAAAAAAGCGCTTATTGTCACAGAAGATCAACGCTTCTACCGTCACTGGGGCATGAATTTATTCCGAACGGTCTACAACCTCGGCTTGAACATGGTCACGGGAGAAATTCATGGTGGTTCCTCCTCCCTGACACAACAGTTAGCTCGAAGTCTATATGCCCGCATAGGTTTTCAGCAAACTTATCTGCGCAAACTTCGTGAACTGATTACAGCTGTCCAGATTGAGCACACCTTCACCAAGGAAGAAATTTTAACCATGTACCTGAATACTGTGTATTTCGGGCATGGGACCTACGGCTTACAGGCAGCTGCTACAAAATATTTTAACAAACGTGTTGAGAATCTCACATTAGATGAAGGTGCCATCCTGGTTGGCATGCTCCGATCACCGGCATCCTATTCACCAATTACCCACCCAGATCGCTCCAAACACATTCGCAATGTGGTCATCAATAGTATGTTTCGTGAAAAGGCTATCAATGCAGTCGAGCGGAATTACTTCAAATCTCTCCCCATAGAAACCTATGATCCAGATAGTGTGGCCACACAGAATGTAGCTCCCTATTTTGGTGAATATGTTCGGCGACGTTTGGAAAAAGAAGATGATGAGTTAGGGGTTAACCTCTATCGCGATGGCCTAACCATTTATACCAGTCTCGACACGCGTATGCAGACGATTGCCAATGAGGTTGTTGCCAAGGAGTTGGAGCGTGTCCAGGCAATATTTGATGCCCGTATGCTGGATAAAAGATCCAAAGCACTGGTGAATATTCTGGAGAAACATCAAAGTATCCTGGAAAGCTACGACATTCACGTCAATGTTGACACTGTGCGTCTCATGCTCCAGGACTCATTGGAAATGCCTAACTATTTGCGACAACTCCTCACCGTTCAGGCACAGCTCATATCCTTGGATGTTGAAACTGGCCAGATCAAAGCCATGGTTGGTGGTAAGGATTATTCCAAGTCGCAGTTCAATCGCTCGACCCAGATGAGACGTCAACCCGGTTCATCTTTCAAAGCTTTCCTTTATACCGCTGCAATCGATAACGGTTACCCCGTCACCACCACACTTCTCAATCAACCCGTCGTCATCAAGCTGGGTACCAATGATTCAACTGACTGGCGCCCTAAAAATTATGATTTAAGTATGGGTGGGGAAACGACCATGCGCGAAGGCATTCGACGCTCCCTTAACCTGATTGCTGTCAGAACTATTCAGGAGCTTATTGCACCTGCTGCAGTGGTTGCAAAAGCCAGGGCCATGGGAATTACTACCCGTCTATATCCTGGTGATGCGCTGGCTCTGGGTGCCTCAGGCGTTTTCCCCATTGAAATGGCTTCAGCCTATGCGGTGTATCCTCGTTTGGGGATCTGGATAGAACCGTTAGGGATTCTCTCCGTCCAGGATCGATTTGGTGGCGTTTTACGAGATTATAATCCAGATCGCAAAGAAGTACTGGGTCGCGGAACATCATATGTCATGTTGTCGCTTCTGGAGACAGTTGCCAATCGAGGTACCGGTGTAGGTGCCAGAACCAGGTTTAGTTTTCATGAACCCGCAGGTGGAAAAACGGGTACGACAACTGGTTTTACAGACGCCTGGTACGTGGGTTTTACAACTCGTTTATCCACAGCAGTTTGGGTCGGCATGGATTCACCATCCATCAGTCTCGGTCCACGCATGTCTGGGTCTGCCCTGGGCGTGCCAATCTGGGCTCAATATATGAAGGGTGTTTATGATAGCCTGGATTGGGATAGGCAGGCATTTGAAATCCCTGAAGAGTCTGTTATTTTTGTCAATGTATGCTCGGAAACACATAAATTGGCCACTCAGTATTGTACCCCGGAACGAGAAGTCTTCTTACCCGGAACAGCCCCAACGCAGTATTGTGACATTCACGGTAATCGTTCAAAACCAAAAGTCATCGACTTTTAGCTCATCTCATACAGTTAGGAATGGCGTATCTCGTTCTATCTAGAACGAGAAGTGCTTGATTGATTCACCTTGTTCAGCAATATGGGTCATGGCTTCAATACCAATATCCAGATGCAGATCCACATACTTTTTAGTGACACTCTGATCCAGGGCTTCGGTCTTTACACCGTCCGGAACCATTGGCATGTCACTCACCAGTAACAGCGCTCCACGAGGGATGTTGTTTGCCAGACCGGTGATGAAGATGGTGGCTGTTTCCATGTCAATTCCGATGGAGCGAGTTTCTTTCAAATATTTTTTGAATTTCTCATCATGCTCCCAAACTCGACGATTTGTGGTATAGACAACACCGGTTCGGTAATCAAGATTCTTCTCCACTAATATTTGGGAGATGTATTTGTGAATCTTGAAACTGGGCATGGCTGGTACTTCTGGTCGAAGATAATCATTACTGGTACCCTCACCTCTGATGGCAGCTATGGGGAGAATGAAATGGCCCAAATCGGTTGATTGTTTTAGTCCACCACACTTTCCTAAAAAGAGCACACCATAGGGATTTATGGCTGAGAGCAAATCCATGATGGTTGCCGCATTGGGCGACCCCATTCCGAAGTTGATGATGCTCAACCCCTCCTTATTCGTAGCCACAATCATGGAGCGGTCCTCTCCATAGACAGGGACATCAAATCGATGGGCAAACTTCTCTACATAGTTTCTAAAATTTGTGAGTAAAATTCTATCACCAAAGGCGCTCGGTTCAACTCCAGTATAGCGATAGATCCAGTTTTTAACGATTGCTTGTTTTGTATCCATGCTCATAATCTAATCAGCTTCCTAGCCAGCCAAAATGGTTTGCTGAGATATAGTTAAGTTCAAGGTATTGATAGACCTACCATTCAGAGCTCATATTCCCCTCCTTCAGCAATCGTGACGTTTCGAAGATCTTACCCTTTTCCCACATCACAGAAGGGAACAAAAGTCTTGTCATTAATGTCGCCTGCGGGGAAATTCTAGGACATGCTCAAAAACCCAAAATATTATTTTCTCTGTCTGATTCTCATTGTGTTTACGGTCTCGTGTACCTCACACGCCGTGGTTTCACCTGAGCCGCTGAAGCCTGATGAAAGCTACACCGGAGTGGTGCTTTCTGCAGAAAATATGATTCCTCAGTTTGTTTACAGAAAAGGTTTAGGTCCAAAGATGGATGCCGGGATTCGCATAGGCATGCTGCCTGTCCATGGGAGTGGCCTTGATGCTACTTTTATCCTGCGAGATGAGGGATCCAGACTACATACCATGAATTTTGCAGGTACCTATGCCGAGCAAAGTTCCTTCGGTGCGACCTACTACAACGTGTCCCGTAAAGATCGTACCTCAACGGTCAGACGAGACGGAAAAGTCTTTAAGCAGACCGAGGTAGATATATTTAATTATGGCTACATCGGACTTCGCTACAACTACATCATTTCTGGCTTCTGGGGTGACAAGGTGCATCTCTTTGGATTGCTCTACGGGCTGAATTTTCGCAAGACCTGGGGCATGGAGCTTGGCTACTTCCATGATTTTTCTGGTCGTGCTCCAGTTTCTGAACTCGGTTTTAACCCCAAATATGCGCCACTTACCGGCATTTCGATGCGGATATGGTTTGGCCAATTAACCAAAATATAATATCTATATATATCTATATCTCTAATATATCTCATTTTCATGTCATCCAGAATGCTTCCGGCAATAGCCTTGAATTGGTTCAGAGCCATCTCTATATTTGGTGTTTAACCAGAGAAATGGCCACGTCTTGAATCGTGTTGATTTTTCTGGTAAAATATTTTTACAGTAAAATACCTGAAAGGGTCGATTTTTAATTGAATACTAAGGAGTACACCATGAAACGATTGTTCTCTAACGGATGGGTTTTTGTCCTGATCATCTTGATGGCTACTGGAGCCTTTGCAGACCGTAAGGTCGCTCCAACAGCTGAATGTGATGTGTGTCTTAAGACATCCTCCAATGGAACGCTAAATGTTAACTGGAATGCTGAGACAATCACAAGTTCCTCGCTACGCGATGAGGAAGCCGTATATCATGATGGCTCTTTTGAAGGTCAAATTGGCTGTGGTGGTGGTTGTGGTTTCGCTGTACGTTTTACTGCGGACACACCCATTTTCCTTTCAGGTCTAACTCTTTATACACAGGGTGGTAATGCCACAGCAGCCATTGTAAGCATCTATACTGATCCTGCAGCTAGTGTTGCTGGCCCGCCCACACTTCCAATTGCACCTGGTGATGGAACCGCTCTCTGGGAATCAGAAGCTATGGATCTCACAACCATTGATGATCCAACCTCACAGTTTGATATTGTTTTAGATAATCTCATGATTGACGCTGGCGATTACTATGTCGTCGTTTGGGAAAATGAGGGCGCTTTTCTAGGAATCGCCAATGACCTCCAACAAAATTATCTTAATAGAAACTGGGTTTATCTCGATGCTTGGAACACCATTAATGATGCTGTTGCAGGCAGTCCTGATGCAGCAACTTTGATAGGGAATTTTGGAATTACTGCTACATACCTTCCTCAGGATATTGAAGGCTCATACATGACCGTTGATACTCGTAATGTCAACTTTGGTGTACTCCAGATAGCTGATGGTGCTGTCACGCAAGATGTTACCATTGGGAATATTGGTCTGGAACCTTTTGATGTTTCTGCTATCACCATTGATGGTTTGGATTTCTCAACTGCACTGGCCACTCCTGTCACTGTGCTTGCAGATTCCTTTGTCGTTTTTGATGTTACACTGACACCATCAGTTGAAGGCGCAGTATCTGGCACATTCACGATCACTTCAGATGCTGACAATACGACTGAAATAGTTGTAAATGCATCAGCCATGGTTTTTGATGGTTTCCCAGAATACATGATCTGGAATCCATCCCTTTCTATTAGTGGACCCGCCTTTGTTGAGGCCTTTGGTGAACTGGGATATACCGCCATAGAAACTCCAGATCTCTTTCTCTTTGGTAATCCACTGGTAGCTGACTACTCAGCTATTTTTGTTACACTGGGTATTTATTCAAATAATTATACACTTCAGGATAGTTCAGCCGAAGTTTTTGCATTGATGGAGTTTTCTGATGCAGGACGTCCTCTCTATATGGAGGGTGGTGACACCTGGGCCTTTGATCAACAAACAGTACTGCATCCATATTTTGGTGTTGATGGTATCGCTGATGGTGGTGCAGATCTAAGCATCGTACTCGGCCAGAACGTTATGGCAGGAATGGATTATGGCTACACCGGTGAAAATAGTTTTATCGACCATCTTGGACCTGCCACACCTGATGCTATGGTCATTCATTTGAATCCTTCTGATAGTATAGGTTGTGGAATTGCCAACCTCACACCAGCCAGGACAACAATTGGAAACTCTTTTGAGTTTGGTGGTTTGAACGATAGTGTTGCAACGACTACAGCCTTGCTCGCTGAATACCTGGATTTCTTTGATACCCCATACACTGATATTAGACCTCCAGTTATTTCAGCTGTAACTCAATCCACATTTACCCTCGATACCGATGGCCCCTATACAATCGAAGCCTTTATTAGTGACAACGTTGAAATGGATTTTGCTGTCATATTCTACAATTCGAATGGTGGTGCTTTTTCAACTGCATCAATGAGTGATATGGGTGATGGCATCTATTCTGGTGACATCCCAGGTCATGCCGTTAATAGCACTATTGGTTATTACATTCAGGCTTTCGATTCTGAAGGTAATGAAGGTTTCTCCCCCGAGGGATCTCCAGATGAACTTTATTTCTTTGACGTTGTATCTCACCTGCCTCCGATGTTCCTGGAAGCAATTTCAGGTCTTGATGGCACCATAGAACTATCATGGATGCCACCTGGCACAGAAGCTCCAGCACTGGTAGAGTGTGCTGATTTCCCAATTCCAGCCCTCCCCTTCAATGCGACAGGCACTAACCTCGGCATGCTCGATGATTTTGAT
>Ga0307989_1001486_pt1 | contig 12473 bp, 14 predicted proteins | sample EllFjometagen185_FD_203164 | JGI IMG/M metagenome (GOLD analysis project Ga0307989, IMG submission 203164) | Marine microbial communities from Ellis Fjord, Antarctic Ocean - #185 | ecosystem: Environmental > Aquatic > Marine > Unclassified | place: Southern Ocean | collected 2014-10-08 | reverse complement strand
AGCTCCCTTAAAAATTTTAGGTCCCCGATGATCGAAAAACCGCTTTGCGATTTTTCGCCATGAGGATGACTGATTAAGAAAATGTAAATTCTAAAGAATAACATTTTCTAAATCCCTAAAAAACCTTTGCAAGAATTGTTTAAAATTGTGGTGATTGTGTCATTGGTTGTCGTTTTGGAAAATTTTTTAAGAGTCACTTAATAAAAAGTTTATAAATTTTAAAAAAATAATATTAGAAAATAAAATAAAGATAAACTTTTCTTGAGTTTTTTGTGAATATAGATTTAACTTAGTGTGTAATGAATAATAAATGGTAGTAAATATGTTTTCAAAAAAAATTCCAAACATTCTAACAGTAGCTAGAATCTTTTTAATTCCTGTAATAGTTGTTTCGTTTTATATACCAGGTAAAATTACAAACTTGATTGTAGCTTCTTTATTTTTGGCTGCGAGTTTAACAGATTATTTTGATGGTTACTTAGCAAGAGCAATGAAAGCACAATCTAATTTTGGTAAATGTTTAGATCCTATTGCTGATAAATTATTAGTTGCCGTTGCTTTAATTATGTTGATTCATTTTAGTTATCAAGATTTGTATATTACCGTTCCCGCTATGATTATTATTTGTCGTGAAATTTTAGTTTCAGGTTTAAGGGAATTTTTAGCTGGAATAAATGTAAGTGTGCCAGTTACTAAATTAGCTAAATGGAAAACTGGAATTCAAATGACTGCAATTACTTTATTGTTACTTGCTGGAGAGGGTTCAGATTATACTTATAATGAAGTGATGGATATATTTGAGGCAAGTGATTTTATAAAAAGTTCTCTTGATGGTGTTATTGAAAATATTGGAATAGTCTTATTAAGCGTTTCTGCTTTTCTTACTGTTGTGACTGGTTATATTTATCTAAAAGTTGGTCTTAAAAAAATGTAGGAAACCTTTGGGGGTTTATGAAATTTGTGGATGAAGGAATTGTTCTTTCTTTAAAAAAATATAGTGAAAATTCAATTATTCTAAAAGTATTTACTCAAAATAGAGGTGTGTGTGCTGGACTTGTTAAAGAATCTTCATTTTCTAAAAAGAATAAATATGCTTTTCAAATAGGAGATTTAATTCAAGTGTCTTGGGTGGCTAGAAATGAATCTGATCTTGGAACTTTTCAAGCTGAACCCATTAAGTCATATTCAAATTTAGTTTTTGATAGTTCATTCAAATCTTATTTATTGCAATTTATTGTTAATTTGCTTTTAGGTATTTTTCATGAAAAGCAAAATGAGGAAAATTTTTATAATAGTTTTATAGAATTTTTAAAATTATTAAATCAAGAAAATGATATAAAAATTATTTTAGTAAAATATGTTAAATTGGAATTGTTGTTACTTGAAGTTTTAGGAATTGGTCTAGATTTTTCTGAATGTGCTATTTCTAAAGATAAAAATAATCTTTGTTATATTTCTCCAAAGACAGGACAAGCAGTTTCAAAAGGAGTTGGTTTTTTGTATAAGAATAAGTTATTTGATTTGCCTGAATTTTTAATTGATTGTGATGTTGATTGTGACAAGGAAGATATTTTGCAAGGATTAAAAATCACAGGTTATTTTTTAAAAAAATATTTGCAAGAGAATAATGAGAAAGTTATAAAATCTTTATCTTTCTATAGAAATAAATTTCTGATGTTTTAAAATATAAATAACTTTTTATTAATAAATAAGAATTTAAAATGAAAATTTTTGTAAGATTTATTTCTGTTGTAAGTTTACTTGTTGCTTTTGCTGCTAGCGCTAATGCTGCAGATACAGTTAGCATAGAAAGAAGATTGAGAAATTTAGAAAAGGAATTAACTACTTTAAAGAAAGAGCAAAAAACTTATGTTAAAAGTACAAAGACAAATGAGTTTTTGTCTAAGTTACAATTCAATGGTCGTTTACATATTGATGGTAAGTTTTATGATGAACAAAAATATTATGAAACAGAAAGAGCAAGAGATCACAAAGACGACGGTGTAGAAATTAAACGTGCTAGATTTAGTGTCTATAGCTCTATTGGTGAAAAATCTAATTTTATGTTTGAAGAAAATTTTAATAATGATGCTGCTTCAGTTGCGCAAGCATGGTTTAATTATGAATTTGCAAAAAATTGGGATGTAAAAGCTGGTCAAGTTATTGCTCCATTTGCAATAGAGAGATATAAAAGTTCCAATGTAATGACTACTATAAATTATAGTAATAGTTTGATAAATACTGCGATTCCATATTACTTAACTGGTCTTAGTGTCTGGGGTGCTGGTGAAAAAGTTGGATTCCATGGTGGATTTTTTGGAGATGGAACAAGTTCAGATGGAAGTAGAGTTGATGATTCAACTTATGTAACTTCTGGTCGTTTGTTTTATGCTCCGGTAAGAAATGAAGACTTAGTTGTTCATTTAGGTGTTGGTGCTGCTTACAATGATAAAGATAGAGATATAAGTGAAAATGCAGATACTGGCGTTAGAACTCATAGTACAATAGAAGATATTACTGCTTATGGAGCTGAACTTGGTTTGAATTATAAAGCTTGGAATTTGCAAGTAGAAGCTAATAAGGTTTTATATGATTATGCCGCTGGAACAAATTCTGGTGCTGATGCATGGTATCATTCTGCTTATGCTCAGACTTCTTTTTTCTTAACAGGAGAGTCTAGAAGTTATAGTATGTACGGCGGAACTTTTGGTGGTATTAAAATAAAAAATCCAGTTAACAAAGGTGGCAAAGGTGCTTTTGAATTAGTAACTCGTTATTCATATTCTGATTCTAGTGATTATACAAGAGGTGTTTCTGTTGATGATGGAAGAAAGGATGAATATTTAGTTGGTTTAAATTGGTATCCAAGAACTAACTTTAGATTTATGTTTGATTATTCTAAAAATTATTTGAATTATCAGGATGATGCTAACGCAGTTAATGATCAAGAGTACGATCTTTATGTCTTTCGAACTCAACTCAACTTTTAATTTTAAGCTAATTTTTGCGTTGGTTTTCGGCGTTGCTTTAGAAGTTTTTTTAAGGGTCACGTATAAGGATACGATCCCTTAAAAAACTTTTAGTCGCCTAGAAAACCTTAGCAAAAATTAGCTTAAAACTGTGATGACTACGAATTTCGTCGTTGCTTTTAAAAGTTTTTTTAGGATTCACGTATAAAAGATACGCTCACCTAAAAAACTTTTATCCCCGGGTCAAGCCCGAGGACGACTTACTAAGAAAATGTAAATTCTAAAGAATAACATTTTCTAAATTCTTAAAAAACTTTGTGCAAAAATTGCTTTTTTACTAAAACTTTATTATTCATCAAATTTAAATTTCTTGACTTGTTTTTCTTAATAAATTAATTCAGTGATACTGAGGAAATATTGATATATTAATTCAGTGCATAAATTATTAATTATTAAATGAGGTATAGAAATGGAAGACATAGATAATGTCGGAGGATGTTTTCGTTTTTTTTCGAAATGTTTTTTTAGACAAAGAGAAGCGGAACTGGAAAATAGAAAAACAAAATCAGAAACATTAGTTGATGCTTTATTAAATAAAGTTCCAGGAGATGATTATTTAGGAACAAGACAAAATATTAGAATTAGACATGCTTTATTACAGATGACAGGTGAAACAGCAAAAGAAACAGAAGATAAAATAATAAAGGTTTTTCAAAGGGATGTAAGTTTGGGTAATAAGGAAAGAAGTTCGATAGGTTTATTGTTTGTAGAACGTATGCGAGATGAATATGATAGTTTAAATTTAAATCCAAAGTCAGAAAAAGAGCGAGAAAAAATAGTGTTTGGATCTCTTTTGACAGTTTTTGCTAAAATAAGGAAAGATGTATATAAAAAAACTGAAAGAGATATTGTTAAAAAAATGTCGTTTGATATAAGGAATATATTTAATGAATTACCCGTACTAAAATTTTTAGATGTTGTACCTAAGTCTTTTTTGAAGGTATCGTCTGTTACTCAATATGAAAGAGATCATAGAGAAGGATTATGGATAAATGCAACAATTGGTTTGTAATTTATTATTTATACATTAAAAATTTTGTTATTTTACTTGGGTTTGAATTTTTTGACTTGTTCTGTAGTATTAATAATATCTAAGAAATATAAGTGTTTTAATTTTTTATATAAAATGTTGATAATAAGAGGGATATAAATATGGGAGAAGCAGATTCATCAGTAGCTTTTCTTTTAGGAGGGAAGATGCCAACTGGTCAAACTACATCAGAACAAGAAGAAAGGTTAGGTTCGGCTTTATCTAGACTACCGCCACTATCTCAACCAATACCACGTGTATTATTATCCGATTCATCTGATCATCCTCTTTTAGATAAAGTTTTATGCTGTCCTAAATTCGTTTCATGATCTATTTTATTAAAAAGAACATAGTAGATGATAAGGAGGAAAGTTATTGTTCTTTCTTACCTTGTTATTCTCGTGGAGGTAGGAATCTTTTTGGCAAGAATAGTGTAATTTTTATTCATATTACACTTAATAAAATCTTTATTATTCATCAAATTTAAAGTTCTTGACTTACGTGTTTTGGGGTATTTCAATGATATTGAGAAAACGTTAATGTTTTAGTTTTTTATTAATTAATAAATGAGGTATAGATATGTCAGAAGGAAATTTAGAAGGATTAGAAAGAACAGATACTCCTTTTCCATCTAGTGACGGTGAAGAAGGAGCAGCAGCAGATGCAGTTCCAGCTCCAGCTCCAGCTTCAGATGCAGTAGAAATGGAAACAAAAGATCCAGAAGCAGGTGCAGCTCCAGTAGAAGTTTCAGAAGTTCCAGTAGTTCCAGTAGAAGTTCCAGTGCAACCAGGATGGAGAAAACGGATACTAAATTTTATTGAAAGAATATTGCCATCTGGAGAACAAGACGCAACAGCTATAGCTGGAGAGGCTTTAGCAAATGTAGCAAAAAGATCTGGATTGGTAAGAAGAGTTTGTTTTTTCTTAAGTTGTGGAATGTGTAGAAGAGGTGGAAATGCAACACAAGAAATAAATCCAGTAGATCCAGTAGTAGATCCAGTAGTAGATGCAGCTTCAGCTCAACCTCCGGCAGTTTTAGAAGTAAATTCAGTTGCAACTGTTTCTGTGGGTGAAGAAGTAAATATTACTCCTCTATCATCAGTATCTACTGAGGGAAACGATGGACCATCATCAGAATTTGGTGATGCGGATGCAGCAACTAGAGTAGAACGAGATCAATCACTTTCTTTGTTGAATTAGAAAGATAATAAATATAATTTTTTATAATTGTATTTTCTAATGTAGGGGATATTCTGTAAAAGAATATCCCCTATGTTTTTTTAATAGCTAATGAAAGTAATAAATAAAGATCTATTCTACAAACTTGAGGCATATTTAATTTAAAATTAAAATCAGTAGAATTCGTTGAAGATAGAGTTATAAGTAAAATGATCTTTTGTTAAATTTTTTAAAATTTCTGGAAAATAATTAAATGAATGCTATATTTAAATTATTGAATAATTATTAGATTTTATATGTTAGATACAAGCTCTTTAGAAAAAGCAATAGCAAATTTGAAAAAAGTATTAAAAAGAACTGAGGCAAATCTTAAAGATGAGGAGTTGAGAGATGCTGCAATTCAAAGATTTGAGTATACTTATGAATTATGTGTAAAAATGATAAAACGGAAATTAGAACAAATAGAGTTACCTGATGAGATTGAAAGGATGACTTATAAAGATTTAGTCAGAACAGGAGCTGAAAAAGGTTTGCTTGATGAACCGGAATTGTGGTTTAAATATAGAGACAATAAAAATATTACTTCTCATACTTATGATGAAAGTAAGGCTGATAAAGTTTATTCGATTATTCCAAGTTTTGTTAAAAGTGCTGACAATTTATTAAAATGTTTATAGAACAAAAAGATTTAGATATTGTTAAACAAGTTCTTTATGAAGTTGTGCCACAATATGAAGTAAGGGTTTTTGGTTCTCGTGTTCATGGTAATAATTTAAAAAAATATTCTGATATAGATTTAGTTGTTATGACTAAGGAATCTCTTGATTTAAGTATTTATAGTAAATTAAAAAATAAATTTTCTGATTCTGACTTACCGTTTAAGGTTGACGTGGTTGATTGGACAAATACTAATGAAAAATTTCAAAATATAATTTCAGAAAAGTATGAAATTATTCAGAATAAATAAAAATCTATTTTATGAACTCGAAGCATATCTAATAAAAAATAAATTAGATTCAGATAAAAATTCTTTTCTAGAAATTAAAAATCGTCTTAACAATAAAATAAAGTTGAATCCAGTAGAATTTGCTGAGGAAGTGATTTATGTGATTCTTGTTGCTGGGTTTAGTCAAAAAACTGCTAAGAAATATTTTGAGTTGATTGTTAATGGTTTGAGAAAAGGTTTATGTGAAAATGAAATTTTAAAGATTTTTAGAAATAAGAATAAAATTTCTGCAATTTGTAAAGTTTGGCAAAATAAAGAAAAGCTTTGTGCAGAGTTTTATAAATTGAAAATAGTTGATGAAAAAATTAGTTTTTTAGGTAAATTGCCTTATATTGGCGAAGTAACAAAATATCATCTTGCTCGGAATTTAGGTTTAGATTTTGTTAAATATGATGTTTGGATTTTGAGATTAGCTAGTCATTTGTATGAAAAAGAATATTCTAATGCTAAGAAAGCTTGCGATAAAATGTTTGAAGATTTAATCTTAGAAACAGGAGAGAAAAGAGGTTATATTGATGTTGTTTTGTGGAAAGCTTGTCAAGTTGGTTTAATTAAATTTAAAAATAAGAGAGTTAGTTATGAGGTCTAATTATGTGATTTTTTTTGTAATATTTATAAGCATGAACTTTTTTTTTGGTTATGTTATTTTTTCTTTAAAGTCCTTAAATTTAAGAGAAAAGAAACTTAAAAAAATTCAAGAAGATTCTGTGAATATGTTTAATCTTGGGGAAAAACAGTTTTTACTTAAATTAGCTAGAAAATCTTTGGAATTTTATTTTGAGAATAATGGTAGAAAATTTAATGTAGAGAGTTTTTTAAAATCTGAATTAACTGAAAAAGAAATTAAAAATGTTTCCATGAAAACTGGGGTTTTTGTTACTTTACATAAAAATGGAAATTTAAAAGGCTGTGTTGGTTTAATTTTTTCAAATGATAAATTGTATGAAAATGTAATTGATTATGCCATTAATGCTGCGGTGAATGATGGAAGATTTGATCAAGTGATAGAAGATGAATTAGAATTTTTAGATATTGAAATTTCTGTTTTAACTCCTGCTAAAAAAATTGAATCAATTGAAGAAATAGAAATTGGTAAGCACGGTGTGATTTTAACAAAAGGCTCTTATAGATCTGTGTTTTTGCCACAAGTAGCAATTGAGCAAGAATGGGATAAAGAAGAAATGTTAGAACGTTTATCTCAAAAAGCTGGATTAGTTAAAGAAGCTTATCAAGAAGCAAATTTAGAAGTTTTTGAAGCTGAAGTTTTTGAGGAAAAAAAGGATGAACAAATTAGAAAACCTGATTTTGTTGGAAGTTTTTATCCTAAAAAGAAAGCTGAATTAGATATAATGTTAGATGGTTTTATTATTAATGATAAAAAGCAAAAGAGTAGGGTGATTATAGTTCCTCATGCTGGATATATTTATTCTGGAAAAGTTGCTGGTTATGGTTATGGTGCCTTAAATAGAAATCTTAAAACAATTGTCATTTTAGCTCCTTCTCATAATTTTAATTTTAAAGGAATTGCTTATGGTAATTATGATTTCTTTGAAACTCCCTTGGGGAAAATTAGCGTAGATAAAAAGAAAATTGATTTAGTTGAAAATTTAGATTTTGTGTTTAAGAGAGATGAAGTTTTTTATGAACATAGTTTAGAAGTTCAAATTCCATTTATTCAAAAAAGGTTTAATAACAAGGTGAAGATTTTACCTTTTGTTGTAGGACAGGAAGAGCCAGAAAATGTGGCTAATTTAATTGATAGATTATGGGAAGATAAAAGTATTGGTTTTGTAATTAGTACTGATTTGAGTCATTATTTAAGTAAAAAGAATTGTGAAAAAACTGATAAGGCTACAATTCAAAAAATAGAAGATTTAGAATACAAAAATTTAAAGCCTGATGAATTGTGTGGCTACAATCCAGTGAAAGGAATTATAAAGTTTGCAAAAGATAATGATTTAAAGATTTCCAATGTTTTTCAAGATGACTCTTCGAGCGCTTCTGGTGATGAAAAAAAAGTAGTTGGATATGGTAGTTTTATTATTTATTAAAACCAATTTGAATTTTGCTGTCTTCTAATTTTTCCTCAAAACTAAATTCTGATTTTGTGTTGGAATTGATTTGAATATCTAAACCTAAAGTTTGTTCTTTAATATAATCAGAATAATGTTCAATAGCTTTTTGTAGTTTTGTATTATTTGTTTGTATGAATAAATTAATTCTATCAGAAATATTTAAATCAGCTTGTTTTCTGCAGTTTTGAATTAAACGAACAAGGTCTCTTGATAAGCCTTCTAATTCTAATTCTTCAGTTATATTTAGATCTAGTTCAACTAAAGCATCATGATGAGATGAAACCGCTGTATTTTCAGTATTTTTTGGCAATAGCTTGATTTGACATTCATTTTTGTTTAATTCAATTTTTCCAATTTGTATATTTCCATTATCTAGTTTTTTCCAATCACCAGATTTAGCTGCTTTTGTTATTAAAGGCATTTTTTGTCCTAGTTTAGCTCCAAGAACTTTAAAGTTTAAATCTAATTTATATTCAGCTAAGCCTTCAAAACTTTCAACAAACTCAATTGATTTTACATTTACTTCATCAGTTATAATATCTTTATATTTTTCAAGATTTTTAGTGTTTTTGCCAATAATTGTAATTTTATTTAAAGGTAAACGTACTCTTAGATTTTTCTTGTCTCTAATTGATAATGCGGTACTGCAAATATCTCTTATCATGTCCATATCTTGAACTAAATTTTTTTCATCACTAATTTCTGTAAGTTTTGGATAATTTTGTAAATGTACTGATTTTATATTACTTTGCATTTGTATTTTTCTTAGTTAAAATGGTTTTATTACTTTCGTGAGTAATAAGATAATAGTTAAAAAAAACAAGATTTCAAGAATTGAGACTATATAAAAGATATATTTTCCAAAAATTATTAAGAACTTTGCTAATTACAGTAATTACAATAGCTAGCGCTATTTGGTTGACTAAGGTAATAAGATTGTTGGAATTTATAACAGAAGAAGGTGTTGGAGTTTTGGTATTTTTGAAGTTATCACTTTATCTGTTGCCTTCTTTGCTTATATTCATTGTTCCTCTTTCGATATTTTTTACTGTAATGGGTGTTTATAATAAGCTTGTAGAAAATCATGAAATTACAATTTTACAAAATACCGGTATCACTAAATTTTCAATAGCAAAGCCTGCTATATTCTTGTCTATAATAGCTTCAATTTTTTGTTATATTGCTGTTTGGTATGTGATACCAAAATTTAATAATGATTTTAGATTTTTAAAAAGAAATATTAGAAATAGCTATTCTTCTATTGTTTTTGATGAAGGTACTTTTAGTAGAGTAAAGAATATAACAATTTATGTGAATAAGAAAGATGAACAAGGTAATCTTTATGGTTTAATGATTTATGATAATGCCGTTAGTGATTATATGCATATGTCTGAAGATGATAAACATACTTTAGTTTCAGCGCAAAAAGCCCATGTATTTCTCGATAATAATAATAATCGTATTTTAAAATTATTCAGTGGGAATATTCAAAAGTTTTATGGACATAATAAGGTTTTACCAGAAACAATATATTTCGAAGAGTATGCTATAAATCTTGATAATTACAAGGTTCGACGTATGGATCCTCATAAAAAATTATCAAATTTAAATCTTCTAGAACTATATAGTGCTTATAGAGATGGTTATTTGCTTTATACTGAACAAAACATAATGGCTGAAATACACTATCGTTTAACCTTTCCTTTGCTTTCACTTATATTTGCTTGCATAGGTTGTGTTTTTATACTTAATAGCAATTTCGATAGGGTTGGTGGTAAAAAAGTTTATATTCGAAATGCATCAGTGTTTGGGATATTATTTATGTCTGTTTGCATTTATCTTTACAAGATTATAGAAACTAACAATATTTTTGTGCCTGTATTGTATTCTTTAATTGGCTTAACAATAATGTTGTGTTTGGTGTTTTTGAATGAAGTGAAGTTAAAGTACAAAATACGAGGAGGTAAGAAGAAATGAAAAATTCATTACCTCTAAGATTATATTATTATATTGCTAAAGAATTTTTTTATAAATTTATATTATTATCTGCTTTTGTATCAGCTATTATTTTTGTAATAGATTTATCAGAATTACTTGATTCAGCTCAAGAAAATTTTGTGCCATTTATTATTTTATTGAAAATCATTGTTTTGCATATACCAGCATGGCTTGAATCTTTATTTCAGTTTCTAATACTTTTTGCCACAATGTTCACATTAATAAAACTTTCTCATAACAGTGAAATTAATGTAATAAAAGCTGGTGGTATATCTGTATGGCAATTCTTATCTCCAATAATAGTAAGTTCGTTTGCAATCGGTGTTTTTGTTGTACTTATTTTTAATCCATTTGTAGCATTGACAAGCAATAAAGCTCAACAGTTAGAAAATAAATATTTCAATAATGAGTTGGAGGATTTTATTACCTCAGTTAATGGAATATGGTTAAGGCAACAATATTTAGAATTGGAGAATGGCAAGTTGAAAGAAAAAGGAGATATTGTAGTTCGTACCGGAAAAGTTTATAAAGAAAGTATGATTTTAAAAAATGTTGTTTTTGTTTATTTTGATTTTGATTTTCAATATTTAAAAAGAATAAATGCTAAAAAGGCAAGATTAGAGGATAAAATGTGGGTTTTAAAAGATGTTACTGTTATTCGGGAGGGTGAAAAATCTAAGTATTTTGAAAATATGTTAGTACCTACAAATTTGGATAAAAAATTTATATTGAATACATTGAAAAATAAATATGAATCTGTAGAAAATGTACCTTTTTGGCAACTCGTTACATTGATAAGAACATTGGAATTTTCTGGTTTTGATGTTACTAAATTTAAATTACACCTCTTTTATTTATTGGTTTTACCGTTTTTATTTGTGGCAATGGTTTTAATAGCATCATATTTTGCTCTTGATAATATAAGAAATAACAAAAGCCTTGTTATGTTGACTAAGGGGATTGTTTCAGGATTTTTTGTTTATATAGTTTCTAATGTATTTCTTCAGTTTGGCAGTGTTGGTAAGTTATCTATTTTTAATGCAGTTTGGTTACCTACTCTGATATACTTGCTTGTGGGAGTTATGCTAATAATTCGCAAAGAAGACTCTTGAGGGAATTCTTGCGTTGAATTTCGTCGTTGCTTTAGAAGTTTTTTTAAGGGTCACTTACTCAAAAATACGATTGATTTTTAAAAAACTTAGGTTGCCGCGTCGTGCATAGCACTCCTCGCAATGACTGATTAAGAAAATGTAAATTTTAAAAAATAACATTTTCTAAATCCCTAAAAAACTTTTACAAGAATTAGATTAAATCTCTTGTGGAATTTTGATATTGGTTTTTACTTTGAATATCTTCGTCGTTTATAAAAGTTTTTTCAGGATTCACGTATGCAAGAATCCGATTGATTTCTAAAAAACTTCTAGTCTCCTTGATTTTTTTTCCAAAAACACAATTTAAATAATAATGACTAAGATATTGGTTTTTATTTTGAATATCTTCGTTGCTTTAGAAGTTTTTTTAAGGGTCACTTACTCAAAAATACGATTGATTTTTAAAAAACTTAGGTTGCCGCGTCGTGCATAGCACTCCTCGCAATGACTGATTAAGAAAATGTAAATTTTAAAAAATAACATTTTCTAAATCCCTAAAAAACCTTTGCAAGAATTAGATTAAATCTCTTGTGGAATTTTGATATTGATTTTTATTTTGAATTTTGTTGTTATATTTTAAAATTGAGTAAAATTAAAAAATTAATCATAAACTTGATATATATCTAATTTTTAGTATATAATGTTTTTTAGTCTAAATAAAATTTAACATTAATTTAAAAATTAACTTAATAAAAAAAGAAAAAAATTATGCCTAGAGGAATTAGTAAAACTGCTGAATCTGAACAAATGTCTGTTTATAAAGCTGCTTTAGATGGAAATATAGATTTTTTAAGAGGAATAGATTCTGAAAGTTTAGGTGCAGCTGGTAGAAATGGAATAACACCTGCTTATCTTGCTGCTGAAGGAGGACACACAGCTTGTTTAGAACTTATTGCTAGAGAATGTCCTATAAGCTTAGGTGTAGCTGATAGCAATGGAATAACACCTGCTTATCTTGCTGCTAAAGGAGGACACACAGCTTGTTTAGGACTTATTGCTGGAGTA